>VYMF01000014.1_pt1 | contig 130294 bp, 116 predicted proteins | sample 5115271 | NCBI WGS metagenome assembly VYMF01 (sample SAMN12291778, study PRJNA351875) | freshwater metagenome | isolation source: freshwater lake | place: USA: Michigan, Wintergreen Lake | collected 2013-08-08
CGTTCGACGCGCTTGAAGCGCTTCGCCGCGGAGGTGCGCAGCCGGACGGCGGCAACAGGCGACTCGACCACATTCGTGGTGCGGAGATGGCGCCAGTGCTCCTTCGGAAACTGGCAATAGGTCAACATGCGCGCCCAGTCGCGGTCGAGTCGGTCGCAGGCCTTGGGAAACCGGAGGCGATACTGGCGATGGAAGTGCTGGCGCTCGCGCTCCGCGTCGGCGACGGACTTGGCCGCCGCGATACGCTGCACGGCGGCTTGCTCGGCGGGTTGATGCGTGAGCGACATCGCGTCGAACACGTTCCGCCGCTTGTGATTCCAGCAGCGCTGCTCGGCGACGTGCGGCCACACCCGGCCCACCGCACTCCACAGGCCCAACGCGCCATCACCGATGACACAGGCCGGCGCGCGAAAGCCCCGCGCCATCAGATCGCGCAGGATCTCCGCCCAGCTCTCGGCGGATTCGCGGTGTCCGCTCTCGACAGCCAGCACCACCTTCGTGCCGTCCGCCAAGGCCGCGATCAGCACAAGGAGCGCCGCCTTCGTCGATTCCAGCCCCGCCTCCCCGTAAAGGCCATCGGCTCACACCAACACCGGCTCGAGCGTCGAGCGGTCCTGCCGACGCCGCTGGGCATAGTCGCGCTGCCAGTCCTCGGTGAGCCGCTGCACGCTGCTGGCGCGCAACGGCGCGCCCTCGCCAAACAGCCCGCGCGGTGCCAGCGTGAAGTCACCACTCGAGAGCCCGTGCAGATAGAGCTCAGGCAGCCGCGTCGCGACCTCGGGCGTCCGGCGCGGAAAGAGCGGCAGGATACGGCTCTCAAACCGAGCGTCGAGCCCGCGAACCCGCGGGCGCCGCACCGTGACCGTGCCGTTCCCGCCCCAGCAAGGCGTGGACCGCTTCTTCGAGTACGCGCTGCAGGCAGGTCTGCACGTGGTCACGAAGGAACGTTTCGAGCGTGCGCCACGTCGAGCTTGACGTGGGCGACGGGATGTCGATCTTCAACACGGGCGGTGGCTCCTGTTCGTGGCCGGGATTCTCCCGGAGGTGATTGGCTTACCCGAGAAGGTGCCACCGTCTGCCGTTCATTTCCGCACGTTTTGATTGTACCTCTTGCGCGATCATCCGCATGGATGTCATCAGTTCCCCATGTAGTCCCAGTCGCCGACGCTTGAACATTCGGAACTGCATCGCGCTTCGCTGCCAGCGGCTCCTCCCGCTGGCAGCGATCGTTGTTCTTTCTGCGTGCCAGTCGCAACAGACAAAAGAGCGCGCTGACGTGGAGCTTCCGAAGCCACTCGAAACGCTCTCGGATGGGTACTCCCTGCCCTGGTCGATCGTCGAGCGGGGCGACCATACGGTGTTGGTGGCCGACAGAAAAGAATGGGAGATCTGGCGAGTCGACTTCGCATCAGGCGACCGGCAATTGCTCGGATCTACCGGTGATGGTCCCGGCGAGTTTCGGTGGATCAGCGAAGTACTCACGGTACATGAAGACTCGATAGCTGTTGTTGCGTTCGGCGCACCATACAAGCTGGCGTTGCTCTCTCCGAGCGGACGGCCGGTCCGCACCGTGCTGCTCTCTGACCCGGCGGGATTCGATGCGCGGGGGGTAACGCTGCGCGACCTCCCCATGTTTAGTCGCTCTGATGCAAACGGCAATCTGTACGGCGCTCCTTCGCGGGGGCCGCAGGAAACAACCACCAACGATCGCGGCAGTCGCGTACCAATCGTGCGCCTCGCGCTCTCTGATGGCAGAAGCGATACCCTTGCCTGGATGCCGATTGGAGAATCAAACCAAGCGGCGAGGGATAGCGGCAGTGTGCGTCGTTACCGACTGAGCAGGGGCCTCTATTCGGCGGCGAACGACTGGGCCGTTTTCCCGGACGGCACCATCGTCTGGATCGATGCGGCCACCTATACGCTGACTTTTTCGGAGCCGAGCGGTCGCGCGCGCGTCGTAAAGGTGAATACTCCTGAGACCATTCCGGTCAATCCCAAAGAGTTCGAAGCGTACACCGACTCCTCCATCGCAGAAATACAGCACATCGTTGGAAAAGGCATGTCAATCTTGTCTGGCGGGAGTGGCGCCAGGAAGGGAAATGCCGAAACACAGTTCATTCGGCCAGCTCCACCAACGCAGCTTCCCCCCGTGCTTGCTAACGCCGTCCGGCGAATCCTTGCCACTACCAATCAGCTGTGGGTTCCGGTTGCGGGACATAAATCACCGGCCGCAGAGTACTGGGATGTGCTGGACACTTTGGGCGTCCGCCGCGGCCGTTTTGCGCTGCCTTCCCGAACAGAATTGCGCGCTGTTTCGTCCCGCTATGTGTACACGGTGCGCAAGGATGACGATGACTTGTACTGGGTAGAGCGCCGACGGAACCCTGTTGCTGATCAGACTGGTCACATTGGCCAGCCACGATAGAAGCCGAGTGTGCCAGTCCGTCTCGCTGGGCTACTTTGACATTTCCGGCACTGGTAGAGTCCTAGATGCCATCCCCCAAAGTGGTCCACCTCTCTTCATTCACCTCCGCAGCTGCGTGGGGCAACTCGTGATGGCCCTGCAGTCAGGCAATCGCTAGGGAATCTCTGATCAAGTAGTGCGCCGCGGAGGGAAAATCGCCGTATTGGCGCGCGCGATGTCCCGTTCATCGGAGCCAGTGGAGGACCGAGCCGCGTCCGTGTGCGGATGCGATTCGCCCGAACCAGAGGCACACGACCCGCCGCGAACCGTTTCTCTTCGAGATGGACCAGGTGATTCCGTGAGCGGCGGTCGAGGCGCTGGTGACGCCGCACTACCCGAGGGGGACGTGGCCGGCATCCGCTGCCCATGGGGAGCATGCTCCGGATCTACTGCCACCAGCAGTGGTTCAATCTGTCGGACCCGCAGGCGGAAGACCTGCGCTACGATTCAGCGTCGAGGCGCCGCTTCGCCCAGATTAATCTGCGGCACGACACCGTGCCTGACGAGACCACCATCGGCAAGTGCCGTCATCTCCTCGAAGCGTATCGGCCCACGTCGCGGATGTTCGACGCGGTGAAGGCGCTGCTCGAGGGGCGGAAGCCCTTACTGAAGGCCGGTACCATCGTCGATGCCACCATCATTGGCGCGCCCAGCTCGACGAAGCATGCCACGAAGACCCGCGATACCGAGATGCGGCAGACGACGCAGGGCAACCCGTGGTACTTCGGGATGAAGGGGCACGTGGGCACGGATCGTCGCGGCGTGATCCACACGATCACCACGACCGACGCGGCCACGGCCGATATCGCGCAGTGGCCCCACGTGCTGCACGGCCAAGAGGCAACCCTGCATGGCGATAAGGCGTGTTACGAGACCGAGGACTCGTTGCAGTGGGAGCGCAGTGGCGGACGGTACCTGGTCAGCAAGAGTGGCAAGCGGACGGACTCCTGGGACGCGATCCATCGCCCACGGTCGCGCGTGTACGCCCTCGGTGCCCTCGCCAACCTCTACCGGCTACGGCACCGATTGCGGCCGCAGGGCACGTGGTGTCGGCGCGCGCGCCGACATCGGCCGAAATGGGCCGATGTCGCCCCGTGAATGGGGCGCGACAAGCCGTGCACGCGGTCAGTCGAGCGCCTGTCGGCGCCCGCTGACGCTGAGTTGATCCACACTGCCCGCGATTCCTACCGGTTCAGAGTTTCCCTAACTCAGGCTGGGGCCAGCACGCATTTGGATCCGGGTTCGGAGGGCACGTCATCGACGTCATCAGTCCGTGTCGTGGGTGGGTGCGGTGTCGAGCCGATCTGCGAGCCTCACGCCAGTACAGTTACAGGGCACGGGCGCTTATCGTCCTCAGAAACAAGACTTCTTGTCTTGCGCTCCTTCCTTACCTTTCAGCTACCTTACCAATGAGGAGTTGCCGATGAGCGGTCGTGTCGACGTCCGTCACGTGCCAAAACCCTGGGGGCACGAGACTATCTGGGCGCATACCGACCGCTACGTTGGCAAGATTCTGCACATCAAGGCCGGACAGGCGCTGTCGGTGCAGTATCACGAGCGGAAAGACGAAACGGTGTACCTGCTCAACGGCGAGATGAAGTATTGGGTGCAGCTGCCGGGCGAAAGCGAACTGCGCGATCAGGCGCTCAGCACGGGGCAATCGTTCCGCATCACGCCGGGTACGGTGCACTACATGGAGGCCGTGACCGACTGCGACGTGCTCGAAGCGAGCACCCCGGAGCTCGACGATGTCGTCCGGATCAAGGATCGCTACGGCCGCGAGGGCACGAGCGCGCCCTGACCGACGCGCAAAATCCACGGTTTCAGACGGCGATGCCCTTCCCACGGAGCATCGCCGTTCTGCATTTTGCGGAGATTCGCACGTGACATGACCCAGTACTCACCCACCCGGTACTCGCAATGAAGGTCATCATCCCGCTGGCGGGGAAAGGCACCCGACTCCGGCCGCACACGCACGTCGTGCCCAAGCCCATGCTCAAGGTCGCCGGCCGCCCGGTCATGAGCTACGTCATGGACGACGTGCTGCAGCTCGGCAACGTGGACCAGGTCGTCTACATCACGGGGCACCTCAAGGAGAAGGTTGAGGCGTTCGCGCGGACGGCGTACGACATTCCCAGCGTCTTCATCGAGCAGGATGTGCAGGACGGGACCGCCGGGGCGATTGCCCGCGCCCGCGACTACATCGACGCGCCGGCGCTCATCATTTTCGTCGACACGATCTTCGATGCCGACCTGAGCATCATCAAGGACAGCCAGGACGACGGCATCATCTGGACGAAGGAAGTCGAAGACTACCAGCGCTTCGGCGTCGTGGTCACCGACGAGAACGGCCACATGACCAAGATCGTCGAGAAGCCCAAGACCCCCATCTCCAAGCGCGCCAATATCGGATTGTACTACATCCGCAACTGGCAGCTGCTGCTCGAAGGGGTGGCGCATGTGCTTACCACCGCGCCCAACAAGGGCGAGTGGTACCTCACCGACGCCTTCCAGTACATGATCGACAAGGGCGCCAAGATCAAAGTGGTGGATGTCGAAGGATGGTACGACGCGGGCCAGCTGGAAACGCTGCTCGATACCAACCGCGTGATGCTCGACAAGGGACGCGCGCGCGTGCCGGCGCAGCTCGGCGAAGGGGCGACGATCATCGAGCCGGTGTACATCGAAGACGGCTGCATCATCGAGCACGCCACAGTAGGCCCCAACGTCTCCCTTGGCACCGGGAGTATCGTACGCCAGAGTACCGTGCGCGACACGGTGGCCGGCGAACGCGTCACGATCACGAACGCGTCGTTGCACGACTGCATGATCGGCGACGACGTGCTCATTGAAGGAGTCGCGGGCAGTCTCAACATCGGTGACCATTCACAGCTGCGAGGCGAAGGATGAGCGACGCGCATTCCCCGTTGTCCCGTCGGGAACTGCTGGCCGGAGCCGCTGCGGCGGCTGCGGCGGCGGTCACGGCCACGCCCGCACGACTGCTGGCAAGCACCGACGACTGGCGTGTCGATCTCATGGCCCCCACCTGGAGCGGCAATGGCTCCATGCTGGGCATGCCGTTCGAGAAGCACGGCACGGTGCGGTTCGCCGTGGTGGGCACGGGGTTGCGCGGACGCAGCGTCATTGGCGAACTGCTCGCCATTGAAGGGGTGGAGATTGTCGCGGTGGCCGACATCGCCCCCGAAAAGGCACAGCGCGCGGTGAATATGTGCATCAAGGCGGGTCGCAAGGCCCCCGAGGTCTACACCAACGGCGAGCGCGACTACGAGCGGCTCGTCCAGCGCAACGATATCGACTTCGTGTATACCGCCACGCCGTGGCCGTTTCACACGCCCGTCATGCTCGCGGCCATGAAGGCCGGCAAGCACTGCGGCAGTGAAGTGCCCATTGCGCTCACCACCGAACAGGCGTGGGAGCTCGTGGAAACGTCGGAGAAAACCAAGCGGCACTGCCTCATGATGGAGAACTGCTGCTACGGCAACAGCGAACTCACGGTATTGCGCATGGTGCGCGAAGGGGTATTCGGCACGTTGCTGCACGCTGAGGCGGCATACCTGCACGACCTGCGCGCCATTCTCTTCGAGAATCGCGACGAAGGGCTGTGGCGCCGGTTCCCGCATACGCAGCACGATACCAACCTGTACCCCACACACGGCCTCGGCCCGGTGGCGCAGTATCTCGGCATCCACCGCGGCGATCGCTTCGACTTCGTGGTCTCCATGTCGTCGCCGGAGGCCGGGCTCACCGAGTGGCGCGAAAAGACGGAGCCAAAGGACAGCGCCAAATGGCAGGAGACGTACAAGGCCGGCGACATGAACACGTCGCTCATCAAAACGGCGAAGGGACGCACGATTCTGTTGCAGCATGACGTGGTCAACCCGCGCCCGTACTCGCGCCTCAACAACCTGCAGGGCTCGAAGGCCATCTTCAACGACTATCCGGCCCGGCTGTATATCGACGGCGCGCCCGGTGGCGAGAGGTGGACGCCACTCAGCGAGTTCAAGCAGCAGTACGAACACCCGCTGTGGACGGCGGTTGGCGAGTTGGCGCGCAAGAACGGCGGCCATGGCGGCATGGACTTCATCATGGCGTATCGGCTGGTGCAGTGCATGCGTGAAGGACTGGCGCCGGATTTCGATGTGTACGACGCGGCGGCGTGGAGTGTGCCGTATGCGCTGTGCGAACAGTCGATCCGCAAGGGCAGCGCACCGGTGAAGTTCCCCGACTTCACTCGCGGCGCGTGGCGTACGAGTACGGCACCACAGGGTCCCTCGATTACGGCCGGCTGAGCATTGCGCGTTCTGCTTCGTCATCGTCCGCGCACCACATGATCCGTACCGCCGTCATCATGGCCCGAGGGCTGGGGAGTCGCATGCGTCGTGAAGACGCTGCGGTCTCCCTCGACGCGTCGCGGGCGTCTGTTGCGGATGCGGGCGTGAAGGGGATGATCCCCATCAAGCGCCCGTTTCTCGAGTACGTCATCTCGGCGCTCGCCGACGCGGGGCTCGAAAAGATCGTACTCGTGGTCGGCCCGGCGCACAACACGATTCGCACGCACTTCACGCATGAGGTCTCGCCAAGGCGCGTGCGCATGAGCTTCGCCATTCAGGACCAACCCCTCGGGACCGCCAACGCCGTGACGAGCGCGGCGGCGGTTGTCGGTGACGAGCCGTTTCTCGTCCTCAATGCCGACAACTACTATCCGGTCGAGGCGTACCGGGCGCTCGCCGCCGAGGAGCGCGCGGGCACGGTGGCGTTCGATCGTGACGCGCTCGTGCGGGACGGGAATATCGATCCCGATCGCGTGCGATCGTTTGCGGTGCTGCGCGTGAGTGACGATGGGATGCTCACGGGTATCGTCGAGAAGCCGGGCGACGCGCTCGACCCGACGAGTCACGGTGCGCGCTGGGTCGGCATGAATCTGTGGGCCGTGACCCCGGAGATCGTAAACGCCTGTCGCCACGTGCCGAAGTCGGCGCGTGGGGAATACGAACTGCCCGAGGCCGTCGGGATGGCGGTGCAGGAAGGCGTACCGGTGCGGGCCGTTCGCATGGCGGCGCCGGTACTCGATCTGTCGCGGCGTTCGGACATCGCCTCTGTGGTGGAACGGTTGGGTCACCTCGAACCGCGACTCTGAGGTGAACACGCTGTTCGTGCGAAAGTCGCTGGACGATGCGTCGTTTCCGCCACTCGTCGCCGATGCCTACAGGGCACTGCTGCGTGACGCGCACCAAGCGCTCGACGACGCCGAGGTGCCGACCAGCGACCGACGCGCGTGGATCGTGCCGGGGCGCATCGAGGTGCTGGGCAAGCATGTGGATTACGCCGGTGGGCGTTCGCTGCTGTGCACCGTGGAACGCGCCATTGTCATCGTGGCGCGCCAGCGAAGCGACCGCAACGTCGTGCTGCGCGATGCGCGACGCCGCGAAGCATTATCGCTGTCGCTCGATACCCCGACGCGTGCCGCCGTGCCCTGGTCCATTTATCCGCGGACCGTGGTGAATCGCCTGGTGCGCAACTTCGGCAACGCTGTTGGCGGTGCCGACTTCGCACTCGCCAGCAATTTGCCGGCTGCGGCGGGGGTCTCCAGCTCGAGTGCGCTCACCGTGGGCCTCACGCTGGCGCTCACCTCGCTCTGCAATCTGTCGGTGCACCCGCTGTTTCAGCAGGCCGTGGTCGACCGGCCCACGCTGGCCGGCTACGTGGGTGCGATCGAGAACGGCATGGATTACGGTGTACTCGGCGGCGAAAAGGGCGTTGGGACCATGGGCGGCGCGCAGGATCAGACGGCCATTCTGTGCAGCGAACGCGGACGTCTCGACGTGTTCTCGTGGGCGCCGGTCACCTTCGAGCGCAGCGTCGCGTGGCCCGACACGCACACGTTCGTGGTTGGGGTGAGCGGTGTCGTGGCGGCCAAGACAGGCGCCGCCAAGGAGCGCTACAACAGGGCGGCGCGCACCGCGCATCGGCTCGTCGATGCCTGGAATGCCACGGGGGCCCCGCCTGTCGGCATGCTGCGCGACGCGTTTCTGGCCGCCGGTGACATGCGCGTCCCCGGGGATATCCCGCCGGCGCTCATTGCAGCGGCCGAAGCAGCGGCCGACCGCGAGTTTTGTACCGCGCATCTCGTCGGACGTCTCGAGCAGTTTTACGACGAAACGTTCGTGATCGTGCCACAGGCAACCGATGCATTGGCGCGCAACGACCTCGCGGCGTTCGGCCGTCTCGTCGACAAGTCGCAAGCCGGTGCCGAGCGCGCGCTCGAGAATCAGATTGCCGAAACCGTACACCTGCACCGGTTCGCGCGTGAACTCGGCGCGACGGCGGCGAGTGCATTCGGCGCAGGATTCGGGGGCGCCGTGTGGGCGATGGTTCCGGTGGCGGAAGCCGAGCGATTCGCCTCGCGCTGGCGGGAACGGTATCTGCGTGTGCACCACAGTGCGTCGCACCGCGCGTTGTTCTTCACCACCTCGCCCAGCCCGCCGGCCTTCGAGGTGCTGGGCGGCTGATGCGCTTGCGTTACGACGCGAGCGCCATCACCACGCGCAGCAGCCGTTCGAGGCCGCGCGCGCCGTGCGTGTCGTCGTACCATTCGCCGTCGGTGTGTGCGCCACCACCGTTGCCGCCCGCGCCAAGAGAAATGGCGGGAATGCCGCGCGAGAGGGGAATGTTGGCATCGGTCGATGCGACGGCGGCCTGTGGGGCAACGCCCACGGCGTCCGTGGCCTGCTGCGCGAGCTGCACCAGTGGGTGGTCACCGGCGAGCGCACCGGCGGGACGATCACCGAGTACCGTGACGGTCGTGCACAGTGAAGCTGGCGTGCTCTCCCGCGCAAGGCGCACCAGCTGTTGACGAACGTGCTTGATGCGCGCGGCCGAGGTGCCGCGAACATCGACATCTACCCACGCGTGTTGTGGAATGGCCGTGAGCGATTCACCACCGCCCATGCGCGTAATGTGCACCACGACATCGCGGCGTTGCGCATTCCCGAGACGCGATGCACGGGCGATGAAATCGCCGAGGACGTGAATGGGATTGTGCGCGGCCGCGTGTACCCAGCTGTGCCCGCCCGTACCGCGTACCTCCACGCGCATGCGGTGGGCACCGGCGGCCTGATACACGATGCTCGTGTCTCCCGGACCATCGATGGCGATGGCCGCGACGGGTGACACGCCAGCGTTGGCCGCACTGTCGAACCATGCGCGGGCGCCGCGCAGGTTACCGTCCCCTTCCTCGCCAACGGTGGCCACGAGGTGTACGCGGCGCGTGAGCAGGGGCAATACGTCGGGGGCCTGCAGCAGCGCGGCGAGCGTGAGCAATCCGGCGAGTCCGCGGCCGTTGTCGCCGATGCCGGCGGCGTGCACAAAGGCGCCGTCACGCTGAATGACGATGGGCGCGTCGAGCTGTGGCGGCGTGGCGTACACAGAGTCGAGGTGCGCCATGCACACGAGCGGTCGCGTGTTGGCGGGGCCCACGGCGCACTCCACGTTGCCGGAGTCGTGCATAATGACCGGCGCGCCACCGCAGTGGTGCAGCAGCTGTTGCACCATGTGCGCCCGGGTACTTTCGTTCCCCGTGGGCGCCGCAATTGCCGCCAGCGTGAGCTGCTGCTGCAGCGTCCACGCCTGCTGGGCACGGACCCGTGCGCAGAGCATGGCCATGACCGCATCATTCACTGTCGACACCGAAGGAAACGTTTCCTGTGCAAGACGCGACACCGGACGACGGTCAAACCACATCGTGGCGCCCGCGCGGCAACGTGCTCGCGCTCGCCGCAGTGAGCTTTCTCACCGATGCGTCGAGCGAGATCATCGCGCCGTTGTTGCCGCTTTTTCTGGTGGGAACGCTGGGCACGTCGGTCCGGATGGTGGGGCTCATCGAAGGCGCGGCCGAGGCCGTCGCGGCGCTGGTCAAGCTCGCCAGTGGATGGTGGTCCGACAGAGTCGCACGGCGCAAGCCATTGATCGTCGCGGGATACTCCATAGCGTCGGTCGTGCGCCCCTTGGTGGCGTTGGCGCAGTCCGGGTCGCAGGTGCTCGCCATCCGGCTGGTGGACCGCGTGGGCAAAGGGATTCGTGGCGCACCACGTGATGCCTTGCTCGCGGCGTCGGTGCCGGTGGCGCAGCGCGGACGGGCGTTCGGCTTTCATCGCGCGGCCGATCACGCGGGCGCCGTCGTAGGGCCGCTCATCGCGCTCGCTTGCCTGCAAGGGCTCGGCATGCCGATACGCCACGTCTTCTGGGTGGCCGCGGTACCGGGGGCGTTGGCGGTGCTGGTGGCACTCGTGTTCGTGCGCGAGCGACGTCTCGCTCCAGCGGAGCCGGACACGGCCGCGCGCTCCACGCCGGCCGTCGCGAGTACCACCGCGACGAAAACGCCATTGCCGCGCGCCTTCTGGAGCGGCCTCGCCCCCATGGTGCTCTTCACCCTCGGCAATTCCACCGACGCCTTTCTGCTGCTGCGCGCGTCACAGCTTGGAGTGCCGACGGCGCTCATCCCGCTGCTGTGGGTGGTGCTGCACCTGGTGAAGAGCGCCTCGAGCACGCCGGGCGGGGCCTTGTCCGACCGACTGGGGCGCCGCCCGCTCATCGTGACCGGCTGGGGGCTCTATGCGGCCGTGTACGCGGGTTTTGCGCTCGCGGAGACCCAGTGGCAGGCCTGGGTGCTTTTCGCCGTGTACGGGGCCGTTTTCGGGCTTACGGAGGGGTCGGAGAAGGCGCTGGTCGCTGATTTGGTCCCAGCCACGCAACGTGGTACCGCTTTTGGCTGGTACCACGCCCTGCTCGGCGTCGCGGCGCTCCCCGCCAGCATCGTATTCGGCGCGGTGTGGGACCGCTGGTCGTCGGGGACCGCCTTTCTCATGGGCGCCACGCTGGCCCTCATGGCCAGTGTGTGGATGTCGCTCAGCGCCCGTCGCGGCTAGCGCTTGGCTTTGCTGCCGTTCGGGCCAATGGTCCGCTCGAACAGTTCGTAAATTCGGCGGTACTCGTCGGTCCACGAATCGGGGCGCACGAAGCCGTGATCTTCGACCGGGTACACGGCCAGCTCCCAGCCCGTCTTGCCCAACTCGATGAGCCGCTGCGACAGGCGCACGATATCCTGGAAGTGCACGTTCGTGTCGACCATGCCGTGCGCCATGAGCAGCGGATCCTCGAGGCCACTCGCGAAGAAAATCGGCGACGAGCGGCGATATGCCAGCGAATCACCCTGCGGCAGGTTCAGAATGCCGCCGGTGTAGCCGTGGTTGTAGTGCGCCCAGTCGGTCACGCTGCGCAGCGCGGCCCCCGCGCCGAATGACTTGGGGGCGGTAAAGAGCGCCATGAGCGTCATGAAGCCGCCGTAGCTGCCGCCGTACATCCCCACGCGCTCGGGGTCGATCCCGTACTGCGTGGCGAGGTACGCTGAGGCGTCGACCTGATCCTGCAGATCGCGTCCGCCCATGAAGCGGTAAATGGCGGTGCGCCAATCGCGGCCGTAGCCCGCGCTGGCCCGGTAGTCCACGTCGAGTACCACATAGCCCTTGCTCGCGAGATACTGATTGAAGAGGTACTCGCGCGAATAGCTGCTCCAGAAGTCGTGCACGTTGTGCATGTACCCGGCACCGTGCACGAAAATCACGGCGGCCCCATTGGGCTGCGCACCCATATCCTGCGGACGGTAAATGCGCGCCGGGACCTGTACGCCGTCGCTGGCCGGGATCTTCACGATGGCCGGCTTGAGCCACGTCCGGGAGCGGAACGCCACCGACGTGCTCGTGGTCAACTGGACCACGGCAGTGCCGTTGGCCGACGCGACATACAGTTCAGGCGGCGTGTTGCTCGTGCTGAACACATCGGCGAAGCGCGCCCCATCGGGGCTCATGACCACCGTGTGACCACCATGCTCGCGCGTGAGCTTGGTGCGCGCACCACCCGCAACGCTCATGCGATACGCGTGGCGCACGAACGGCGACTCTTCGCTGGTGTGCAGCAGGAACGTGCGGCCATCGGGCGAAAGCTCCGCGCGTTCCACTTCCCACGTGCCGCTGGTCAGCGCCCTGCGTTCGCTGCCGTCGCGGTTGGCGCGGTAAAGGTGCGCGTAGCCACTCGCCTCACTCGCGAACCACACACGCCCGTCGGGGAGCCACCCCATGCACGATCCGCACGGTCCTCCCACCCACGCGGTGTCGTTGAGGGCTTCGATAACACGAACACCGCCGGAATCCTGCACCGTGGTGAGATAGCGCCACTTGAAGTCGGGCGTCGTGGCGGAAATGAGCGCCGCCGATCCATCATCGCTCCACCCCATGGCGCGCACCTGTGCCGCCGCGCGCGTGCTGTCGCCGTCGATCACCCACAGCGGCGTCATCGCGCCCGTGGCCAGCGACACGCGATACGCACGAAACCGGACGTTGCCGTCGCCCACCTTGGTGCGCGAGCCGATCTCCTCGGTGAAACCGCTCGCCGTCACGTAGTTGGGCACTTGCGTAAGCCGCGGCTGACCCGGCGGATTGCTCGCCGTGAGCAGCACCGCCGACCGCAGCGATGGCGACACACTCAGTTGCGCCAGGCGCTCACCCATGGGCAGGTACACCGACGGGAGCGCGCGCGCGAGCGCCGCGTCGCGCTGCGCCTTGCGCACGGAGTCGGCACGCTGCTGATCACGAATGACGCCGAACAGTTCGCGCTGCTGCCGTTCGAGGGCGCCGCGCATGCCGGTGGCCCGCGCCGAGTCGCGCGGGGCAGGGCCGCTGCGAATATCGGTCAGCTGCCGCACGGCGCCGGTGGCCAGCTCCATCGCGTAGGCATTGCCATCACGCACGAACAGCAGGTGCTGTTCGTCGGCGCTGAAACGCGGATCGTTCTCGAACGCCACCGTCTGCGTGAGCCGGCGCGCCGACCCCGACTTGGTGTTCACCAGGTACAGGTCACCGCCGGTCGCCACCGCCCGTCGCATGCGATCGCGCGACAGCGGGCCGTCGGCAATGAGTGCAGCCACACTGTCCATATGTGCATCGCTGACTTCAACAGGCGTCGCGCCCGCCACTGGTGGCACGCGATAGGGACGCAGCGGAGCGTCCCACGGCGCCCCGGCGGGAGCCCACTGGAAGTAGAGCCACCTGCCATCGGCGCTCCACGATACGTTCTGCGGTTCGCGGCCAACGTGCTCCGGGCCACGCATGATGTTCGGAATGCTGAAGTCGAAGCTGCTCTGCGCGTGCGCCGACGACGGGGTCGCCACGAACAAAGCGACGAGCGTGCCGGTGGGCAGCGCTCGTCGGGAGAGGAATGAGATCATGTCAGTCAGGGCTGGTGGGTCAGCAGCAACGCGAACCGGTGGCCTTGTAGCGGGCGGTCAGGCGGTCACGTTCGAACGTCTGCGGGTCGAGCGGCGTGCACTCGGGATAATGCTGGCGCATGTGTGCCAGGTAGGTGTCGTAGTCCGGCACCCCGATCATGCGCCGCACCACCGCAGCCACCCGACGCGCCGCCGCCAGCCAGCGTCCCCACAAGAGGGACGCCGGGGACGACGAAGCGGCGGGGGCGTGGGCAGGACGGGCCATGAGGGAACGTTACGCGCCCGTCAACTGCGTGCGCACGAACGGCGTCTCGCTGCTCACCGCCGCCTTGCGGCCGTTGATCACCGACAGCCACTCCTTGATGGACGCGCTGAGTATGATCACCACCGACACGAGGAAGAACGCAGCCACGCCGGCGTCGAGCCGATCGTTGAAGATCATGCGCTGCGCCGCCGCCACCGATTTGATGTTGGCGGGCAACGTATTCGTCGCGATCTGCGACTGAATGAGCGTCGCATGGCTCAAGAAGCCCAGCTTGGGATCGGCGGAGAAGATCTTCGTGAGCCCGGCCGTCATGGTGACGATCACGAGCCACGCCATGGGGAGCAGCGTCACGAACGCATACTTCTGCTTGCCCATCTTGATGATCACGGTCGTGCCCACGCACAACGCCACCGTGGCGAGCAACTGATTGGAAATGCCGAACAGCGGCCACAGCGAGTTGATGCCGCCGAGGGGGTCCGTCACGCCCTGATACAGGAAGTAGCCCCACATGCAGACGAACACCGCACTCGCAAAGATGCCCGCGGGATAGCTCGACACCTTGCCCAGCGGCTTCCAGATGTTGCCGAGCATGTCCTGCAGCATGAAGCGACCCACGCGTGTGCCGGCATCGAGCGTCGTGAGAATGAACAACGCTTCGAACATGATGGCGAAGTGGTACCACAGGGCCATCGTGGCCGCGCCGCCAAGTGCCTGCGAGAAGAGGTGCGCCATGCCTACCGCCAGACTGGGCGCGCCACCCGTTCGCGACAACAGCGAGCTCTCTCCCACCTGCTGCGCCAGCAATTCCAGCTCGGCGGCCGTGATGGGCTTGAAGAGCGCCCAGTTGTTGATGGCGTCGGCCGCGGCCGCCGCCGTCGTACCAATCACACCGGCGGGCGAGTTGATGGCGAAGTACACACCGGGCGTGAGCACACACGCCGCGATGAGTGCCATGATGGCCACCAGCGACTCGGTGAGCATCGAGCCGTAGCCAATGAGCCGCGCATCCGATTCGCGCTTGAGGATCTTGGGAGTCGTGCCCGACGAGATGAGCGAGTGGAAGCCCGAGATCGCACCACAGGCAATGGTGACGAAGACGAACGGGAACAGCTTGCCCGCGAACACCGGTCCGGTGCCGTCGACGAACTTGGTCACCGCTGGCATTTCGAGCGGCGGCAGCACCCACAGAATGCCGACCGCCAGCGCCACCACGACGCCCACCTTCACGAACGCCGACAGATAGTCACGCGGCGCCAGCAGCAACCACACCGGCAGCACCGAGGCGGCAAAGCCATACGCCATGATGAGCAGCGACAGCGTCGTGCCGTCGAGCGTGAATACCGGGGCCCACGTCGCGGACTCCGAGACCCACTTGCCGGCAAACAGCGCCACGCCCAGCAGCACCAGGCCAATCGCCGTGCTCTCGAGCACCGCCCCCGGGCGGATGTAGCGCATGTAGAGCCCCATCAGCAGCGCGATGGGAATCGTGAGGCCGATCGTCACGGTGCCCCAGGGGCTGTCGCGCAACGCGTTCACCACCACCAACGCCAGCACCGAGATGAGGATGATCATGATCCCCAGCACGGCCACGAGCGCCGTGGTGCCGGCCACAGTGCCGATTTCTTCCTTGGCCATCTGCCCGAGCGATTTGCCGTCACGGCGGACCGACGCGCACAGAATCACGAAGTCCTGCACCGCGCCACCGAGCACCACACCCACCAGAATCCAGATGGCACCCGGCAGGAAGCCGAACTGCGCGGCCAGCGTCGGGCCGACCAGCGGACCTGGGCCGGCAATCGCGGCAAAATGGTGACCGAACACCACCCACTTGTTCGTGGGGACGAAATCACGTCCATCATCGAGCCGTTCGGCGGGCGTCGCCCGTTCCGGATCGAGTTGGAAGATGTCGTGCGAAATAATGCGGCTGTAGAAGCGGTAGCCGATCAGGTAGGTGCAGATCGCGGCCGTCAGGAGCCACGCGGCGCTGATCTGCTCGCCACGGTTGATGGCCACGTAGGCCATGGTACCCGCGCCGACGGCGGCCACGGCCAGCCAGGGGAGGAGTTTCAGCAGTCGAGACACACGGAGGGGAGAAAGGTGGGAGCCAATGTGCCCATATGCGCTCCCGGGCCGTGGCTTGTCAATGAACGCGCACCACCTGATGGGCGTTGTCGAGACCGGAATGCCGCCACCGATGCCCGGGCGCCCGTCCGGTGACTATTTTTTGGGATGGCCACTCCCGTGACTCTCATTCCCGGCGACGGCATCGGCCCGTCCATTGCCGAAGCCACTGTCCGAATCCTCGGTGCCGCCGGCTGCGACATTGCCTGGGACCGACAGGTCGCCGGGATGGCCGGTGTGGCGCGCTGGAACGACCCCATCCCCGACGCCACCCTCGATTCCATCAAGCGAACCCGGGTGGCCCTCAAGGGCCCCCTCGAGACGCCCGTCGGCGACGGCTTCCGCTCCATCAATGTCGCCCTCCGCAAGACGTTCGACCTGTACGCGAACGTGCGCCCCGCCCGCACCATCGTCCCCGGCCGTTTCGAGAATATCGATATCACCCTGGTGCGCGAGAACACCGAAGGGCTGTACATCGGGGTGGAGCATTACATCCGTATTGGCGACGACCCGCGTGCCGCCGCCGAGTCGGTGGCGGTCATCACGCGCCAGGGGAGCGAGCGCATTGTCCGGTATGCCTTCGAGTATGCCCTCGCGAATGGCCGCAAAAAGGTCACGCTCGTCCACAAGGCCAACATTCTTAAGTTCTCGCAGGGACTGTTTCTCGATGTAGGACGCATGGTCGCACGCGAGTACGAAGGGCGCATCCAGTTCGAGGAGCGCATCATCGACGCGATGGCCATGCACCTGGTCATGCGCCCGGAGCAGTTCGACGTCGTCGTCACGACCAATCTCTTCGGTGACATCCTGTCCGACGAGATTTCGGGGCTGGTGGGCGGCCTGGGGCTCGCGCCGGGCGCGAATATCGGCAAGGACACGGCGATCTTCGAAGCGGTGCACGGCACCGCGCCCGATATCGCCGGCAAGAACGTCGCCAACCCCGGCGCCCTCGTGCTGGCTGCGTGCATGATGCTCGAACACATCGGCGACCACACGAACGCCACCCGCATCCGGAACGCCTTCGAGACGACGATTCGCGAGGGCAAAGCCCTTACGCGCGATCTTGGCGGCGATGCCGGTACCGATGCCTTCACCGACGCCGTGATTGCCAAGCTGGGCTGATCCGGTGCGGGTGCTGCACCTCTCGGATATCCATTGCGGCCACCCGTTCGCGCCAGCGCACGTGGACGGGGCGCTCGCGCTGGCCCGGCAGTCCACATGGAACGCCATCGTGATCTCCGGCGATTTTTCGCAGCGGGCGCGCAGACACGAGTTCGAGGCCGCGCGCGAGCTGCTCGCGCAGTTCCGCGACTGCGCGCCGGTCATCACGGTGCCGGGCAACCACGACACCGCCTGGTGGCATGCGCCCTTTGGTTACGGCGATCTGTCGCGACTCCACGAGCGCTATCGCGCGTACATCAACGACGACACCGCGCCCACCGTGCAGGTGCCTGGCCTGACCATGGTGGGGCTCAACTCGTCGTGGGGCACGTTTCCCGAAGCGCTGACCTGGTATCCGCGCGACTGGCGTGTGAAAGGCGGACTGACCGAAACGCAACTGCGCGATGCCGCCGCACGACTGTCCCAAGCGCCGGCCGGGGATCTCCGCCTGCTGGTCGTGCATCACAACGTCGTGCGCGGCCGGCTCTCCAGGCGCTGGGGGCTCAAGCAGCCCCATCGCGTGCTCGACACGCTCGCGAGCATGCCGGTCGATGTCGTCTGCACCGGACACGATCACGAAGAGCGCGCCGACGTCGTCGAGCGCCACGGCGGCCGGTTCTTGGTGAGCGCTGCGAACACGCTCTCGAGTCGCATGCGTGGCCACCGACCGAGCGCCCTCAATGTCATCGAAGCCACGCCCACCGAGATCACCGTGCGGGCGTGGAGCTTCGACGAGACGACCGGTCGGTTCACCGCGGGACCGACGACGTCGTCCCTGCCGCGCTCGACGCCGCTGATCGGTCCCCGCTGAAGAGTCGCTGCTGGGTGAGTTGCTGCTCGACCGACTTGAGCAGCCCGCCAAGTTCCTCGTAGCTCTCCCGCAACGCGCCGCGGAACAGCCATCGGTACCAGATGATGACCGCGGCGGAGCCCGGCACCGCCGCGCCGGCGGCGGCAAGCAGGGGCGCGGCGCTCAGCACCGGCACCTTGAGCATGCTGCCGAGTTTCACCGCCGTGCTGACGCCGGCAATGACGCTCACCGCGGCCATGATGCCGAGGTCGAGCCTCACGTCGTGGCGGAGCCCTGCGCGCAGGTCACCCGTCACGACGATCTCGCACGCCGGTGCTGCGGCGGCGCCACGCGCCTGCAGTGTGACGTTCAAATCGAACAACTCGATCTGCTCGAGGCGGTAGCGCACCGCCTTCTCTGTGGACATCGCGGCGAACGGATTCGTATACGCTTCCATGAACCGCAGCACCTTGAAGCGTATGATGCCGCCGTCGAGCGGGTGGCCGTTCACCGTGTCCTGCAACGCGAATTCATGCGGCGTGGACGTGAACACCGCCCCGAGCGCCTGTAGCGTATCCTTGGGCGACGCCGGAATGACCCGCGAGACCGCGCGTGCGCGGTCGGCGGTGCCCATGAGCAGGGTGGTTCGGTTGTTACTGTGGCCTGTTCACCACTGACGCGCGCTGCCACACGACACGGGCTTCGTTTTCCGAAAGCACACCACCAGGCGCCGCATCGGCCGATGCGCGGGCGTGCGCTTCCGCATCGTTCATCAGCGCGTCGAAGGCATTCGCCAGTTGATCCGCGCTCGCGGGTCGCTCCGCAGGGTTCTTGTGCATGCACCGGCTCACCAACAGCGCGAGCTCGGCGGGCACCTGCGGCAGCGCGGCCAATGACGGCGGCTGCTTCGTCACATGCGCGAGACTCAGTCGCCCCAGCAGCACCTGCCAAGGCAAAGTTGGATGGTGTCTTACAACTGAGTGATATACCGCCTTCGGCAGGGCATGTTGATCGGCCCCAACCGATCGGGAGTCGTGGCCTGCACCACGTCACCATGGTGGCGAGTAGGTCGCAGCGCACGCTTGACGGATCTCGGCCACCGGGTCAGTAGCCCGGAACTTCGCCATGCCTTCACGAGGCCCACCATGACGATGGACGCGATGCAGTGAAGGGACGGCGTGGCCATGGCGGGAGCGTTGGTCGGTGATCTCACGGTGCCGCGGCGTGTCTCGGGGTCCCTCAAGGGCACGCCGGTCGTCCTCGCCTGTGGTGACGCCGACACGCACAGCCCTGACGCGTTGGTGCGTTCGTCCGCCAAGCAGGTCGCGACGTTCGGCGCAACGGTCGATCTGCGCATCCCTCCCGGGATGGGGCACGATATCACCGGCGATCAGATTGCCGCGCTCTCGGCACTTGTGGACACCGTGGGACCAGTTGCTCGCAGCGACCCGTAGCCCCAGTTTTCAGCCGTGGCCCTCTTCGACGACCTGCAGCTCGGCTTTTTTGCGGAAGCGCCCACTCCGGAGCCGGCGGTCCCGTCGCCGTCGCCGGATCCTGACGAGCAGCGTTTTGCGCGCGGGCGTTCGGCGCTGCGCGCGCGCACCGCTGTGCTCTTCTCGCGGTTGCAGGACATGGGGCTGCGCGGCGTTGAGCAGGTGGTCCTCATGCGCACGCGCACCGTGATGGTCTCGCTCATTGGACGCACGTTGCGCGTAAACGAGGGGTATGCCGAAGCGCCGGAGTCGGTGCTGCGCGCGATCGTGGCGTTCGCCATTGCGCGCACGAAGGGCGAGCGGCTGGCCGCGCGCGAAGTCATCCTGGCGCACAATGTCGAGCGGGCGCCGGTGGCCCGTCGCCAGGAGCGCGCGCGGCCCGGTGATCTGGCCATGATTGCGCAGCTCACCGAAGCGCATCGGCAGCTGAACTCGCGATGGTTTGGCGGTTCCCTCACGTCCATTCCGTTGCGCCTGTCCGGCAAGATGGCGACGCGACTCGGTCATTTTGATGCAGGGTCTCGTCACTTGGCCCCCGAGATCGTGATGTCGCGCTCGCATATCGCCAGGCATGGATGGCGTGAGGCCATGCACACGTTGCTCCATGAAATGGTGCATCAGTGGCAGCACGAAACCGGTCGGCCGGTCGATCACGGACCGGAGTTTCGCAATAAAGCGCGCGAGGTTGGGATTACCCCCGCCGCGCGGCGCGACGTGACGCCGCTGGAGCGCCAACGGCAGCGGCAGAACCACGTGGGGTGAGCAGGTTGGGCGAGTCTCGCATGCCTGTAGGGCGCGTGCGACCGGTGATCGGGGCGAAATCGAGCCCATTCGCCGCCCCCCGCCCTCCGCTCCCCGTTTCCCCCAGGACCGGCACCGTCACTGGCGCTTTCGCTGGCGCTGCCACTGGCGCTGCCACTTGCGCCGCCGCTCGCTACATTCCAGAAGGTTGTTCGGAGTTCCCCTCTCGCCACTGTCGCAATGGCCCTCGATTCCTTGGCGGTGAGCGCGATTCCCGCGCTCCCATCCGTAGACCTCACCGCCCACCCGGGCGACCTGTTCAACATCGATGCGGCGCTCACCGAAGAGGAGCGCGCCATTCGCGACACCATCCGTCGCTTCGTCGATGAGCGCATTCTGCCCATCATCGGTGACTGCTACGTGCAGGGGCGCTTCCCGGATGAACTCATCCCGGAGCTCGCAGAGTTGGGCGTCCTCGGCGCCAATCTCCCCGAGGAGTACGGGTGCGCGGGGCTCTCGAGCGTCGCGTACGGCCTCATCATGCAGGAACTCGAGCGCGGCGACTCCGGCCTCCGCTCGTTCGCGTCGGTGCAAGGCGCGTTGGTCATGTATCCCATCTTCGCCTTCGGCAGCGAAGCGCAGAAGCGGGAACTGCTCCCCAAGCTCGCCAAAGCCGAACTGATTGGATGCTTCGGTCTCACGGAACCCGACTTCGGCTCGAATCCGTCGGGAATGATTACCCGTGCCCGCGAACAGTCCGACGGCAGCTGGATCATCAACGGGGCCAAGATGTGGATCACCAACGGCTCCAAGGCCGACGTGGCGATCATCTGGGCCAAGACCGGCGATAGCACCGACGACACCAGCATCCGCGGCTTCGTGGTCCCGACGAACACGCCCGGCTTCCAGGCGAAGGATCAGAAGGGCAAGCTCTCACTGCGCGCCAGCGATACCTCCGAACTGGTGTTGGTCGACGTACATGTGCCGGCCGATGCGATTCTCCCGTTGTCCAAGGGGCTCAAGAGCCCGCTCATGTGCCTCACGCAGGCCCGTTACGGCATTTCCTGGGGCGTGTTGGGCGCGGCCATGGCGTGCATGGAAGAAGCGGTGAGCTACGCCAAGAGCCGTGTGATGTTCGATCGTCCTATTGGCGGCTTCCAGATTCAGCAGGTGCGCCTTGCCGACATGCTCACGGAGATTGTGAAGGGGCAGCTCGTCTCCTTGCACCTGGGACGTCTCAAGGACGCCGGCAACTTCACGCCCACGCAAGTGTCGCTGGCCAAGCGCAACAACGTGGATATTGCCACCAACATTGCGCGCGAAACGCGACGGCTGCTGGGGGGCAACGGCATTCTTGCCGAGTATGGCGCCATGCGCCATATGGCGAATCTCGAAAGTGTCTACACGTACGAAGGCACGCACGACGTGCATTCGCTCATCCTCGGACAGGCCCTGACGGGGTTGAACGCGTTCAAGTAAGCGGCGTCCTGCGGCCTCACAGCGGCTTCTGCACGAGAGGCCCGGTTCTTCCGAAGAACCGGGCCTTGCCGTTGGCGGCATGGTGAACCGCGAACCGCGATGACGTGACGAGTTACTGGACTGTGACGTTCGGGCAGGTAGTTTCTGCCACACAACGACGTCCAGTGATTTCGTTACCTCACCTCTGGGAGAAAGATGCACATGCTGCACTCCGCCGTCCGCGATGTCGCGACCAGGGCGCGCGCGCTCATAGCCGCGCTCGGGCTCGCTGTCATGAGTCTGGCGCCGAGCGCCGCGGCCGTGGCGCAAGCCACCGGCACGCTCGCTGGCACCGTGGTCAATGAGAAGAACGGATCGCCCATCGGCGATGCGCAGATTTCGGTGGAAGGCCGCCCAGTCGGCACGACCACCGATGCAGCCGGTCGCTTTCGCTTGGCGGGGCTGACGGGCAGTGGGTCCGTGCAGCTCACGGTGCGCCGCATTGGCTTCCTGCCCAAGACCGTCGGTGCCACCCTTGGCGACGCCAACGTGCGCATCACATTGTCTGAACGAGCCATGGAGCTCACGTCGATGGTCGTGACGGGCACGGCAGGCGTGGCAGAAAAACGCGCCATCGGCAATGCCGTGTCGACAGTGAACGCCGCCGAAGTCGTTGCCACACAGCCGGTCAGTTCGCTGCAGGAACTGCTGAACGGACGCGCCTCCGGGGTGAGCGTGGTGGCGAGCTCGGGCCAGGTGGGGACCGGGTCGCGCATTCGCGTGCGCGGCGCCAGCTCGCTGTCACTGTCCAGTGATCCGCTCATTTACGTAGACGGCGTGCGCGTCGACAACACGCAGGCGTCGGGCCCCGCCAATCAGGGCTTCGGATCGGCCTCCATTTCCCGCTGGAACGACTTCAATCCCGACGACATCGAAAGTCTGGAAGTCATCAAGGGGCCGGCAGCGGCGACACTCTACGGCACCGAAGCGTCCAACGGCGTCATTCAGATCATCACCAAGAAGGGGGCCGCTGGTCGTCCGGTCTGGAACGTCACGGCGCGCGGCGGCTCGAGCTGGGTGCCCGATGTGCTTACGCGCTTCGAAGACAACTACGGCACGGTGCCGCGCGCGGGCAGTGCGACGGCGCTCGATACCGTGAGCATCTCCACGAGGCAGCTCAACGATTCGCTGCAGCGGAGGTTCGGCAACGACATCTTCACGAACGGCGCGCTCCAGGACATTCAGATGTCGGTGTCCGGCGGGTCCAGCGCCGTGCGCTACTACGTCGGCGGCGGGTACGAGGAGAACCAGGGGGCGGAGCGGGTCAATCGTCTGCGCCGCACCAATCTGCGCGTCAACCTCCAGGCGAATCCCTCGCCCAAGATCGATCTCCAGACGAGCCTCGGCTATACGACCGGGCGTACGTACTTGCCCTTCGAGTCCGGCGGTGGCGGTGCGGTGTGGGGGACGGTGTTTTCGTCGCCGAGTTTTCTGTACGGCGGCGTAAACGTCCCGTCCCGCAATCCGAATAATCCGCAGCTCGGATTCCGATCGGGACCGCCCAACGCGTACTACGAAGCGTACGATGTCTTTCAGGATGCCGACCGCTTCACGGGCAGTTTTCAGTTCACGAATCGCCCCACGAGCTGGCTCAATCATCGCCTGATTGTCGGTCTCGATCGCCTCGCGGAAAACAACGAGGATCGCGCGCCGCGGAACGACATCATTGGCGCAACGTATGCGTCCTTCGCCGGGAGCGGGCTGCCAACGGCGGGCACGATCTCGACCTCCACGCGTGATGTCACGCTGACCTCATACGATTACGTCGCGAACGCCGACTTCCAGCTGTCGGGGGCGCTCAAGAGCGTGACGTCGGCCGGCGGGCAGATCTACCTGCGCCAGTCGCGCTTTCGCTCCCTCAGTGGCTCGACCTTCCCGGCCGTGGGGCTCACGTCCATCGCGTCCGCGAGCATCCGCAACGTGGGCAGCGACGAACTGGTGCAGAACAACACCGTGGGCGCCTTCATCCAGCAGCAGTTCGTGTGGAACGATCGCCTGTTCCTCACCGGTGCCATTCGCACCGACGACAACTCGGCATTCGGGACGAACTTCGACGCCGTCACGTATCCCAAGCTGAGCGCGTCGTGGGTCTTGAGTGAAGAGCCGTCGCTGCCGATCCCCGCCTTCTTCAATCAGCTGCGCGTTCGTTCCGCGTACGGCGCCAGCGGCCTGCAGCCCGGCGCGTTCGACGCCATTCGCACGTATTCGGCATCGGGGGGATTCCTGACCCCCTCGTCGGCCGGTAATCCGGATCTCGGCCCGGAGCGGAGCACCGAGTTGGAACTCGGCCTCGACGCGGGGATGTGGAACGACCGGCTCGGTCTCGAGCTCACCTACTTTGCCGGCTCCACCAATGACGCGATCCTGTCCCGTCAGGCGCCACCGTCCAATGGCTTCCCGGGGCTGCAGCTGTTCAACGCCGGACAGGTCGATCGGTCAGGACTCGAGTGGTTGCTGCGCGGGACGCCCATTCGGCGTGACAATGTGTCGCTCGAGCTGACGCTCAGCGGCTCGGTCAACAACTACAACATCGCGTCGCTCGGGGGCACGACCGATTTTGTGTCGCTCAGCAGCAACGTGGCACATAAGGTCGGCTACGCGCCCGGCGCGTGGTGGGACCGCCGCATTGTGAGCGCGGACTATGACGCGACCACCAAGCGCGCCACGAATCTGCTGTGCGACAACGGCAACGGCGGCACGGTAGCGTGTGCCACCGCTCCGCGCGTGTTTCTCGGAAACTCGGTCCCGACGCAGGAAGGGTCGTTCTCCGCCGGCCTGACGCTGTTCCGCAATCTTCGCGTGAACGCCTTTGTGGACTGGCGCGGTGGCTACAAGAAGCTCGACGGCAACTATCGCGTGCGGTGCGGTGCGTTCGTGCTGTGCCGAGAGCTCTACTACCCGGACGAGGTCCAAGACAAGGCGCTGCTGGGGGCGGTGCAGGCCGGTACGGCCTTTACGCACCATCTCATTTCCGATGCGAGCTTCGCGCGCTTTCGCGAACTGGCCGCGACCTACACGCTGCCGCAGAACGTCGCCAAGCGCCTCGGCGCCAGTCGTGCCTCGGTAACGGTTGCGGGGCGGAACCTGGGCCTGTGGACGAACTTCCCGGGCATCGAACCGGAAGCCTCGTTCAATGGTGGCGCCCGCGGCGGTGCGTTCGGTCAGTGGGAACAGAGTGTGCTGCCGCAGCTTCGCCAGTTCGTCACCACCGTCAACTTCAACTTCTGATCATCATGCACAAGTCGATGAAGGGCTTGACCGCGGTGCTCGTGCTCGGATGGACCGCGGCCTGCAGCAATTTCGACCGCCTCCTCACCGTGCAGACGCCGAGTCGTCTGGCGGAGTCCTCGTATCTCGTGCCCGGCAATGCCTCGCTCATTTCTGCGAGCGCCGTGTCCGACTACGAGTGTGCGCTTGGCGGCTACATCGTTGCCAGCGCGCTCGGCGCCGGCGAGCTGGTTGACGCCACCCAGACGGCGGCGCGCTGGAACTACGACCGCCGTAACGTGGAGGCCGTGGATGCGTTGTACTCCACCTCAGGGTGTGAAGGCATTGGCGTGTACACGCCAATCAATACCGCTCGCTACACCAACGATCAGGCGGTCGGCAAACTCGAGGGCTGGAGCGATACCGAAGTTCCCAACCGGCAGCGGCTCATTGCGCTCAACTCGGCGATGGCCGGCTTCAGCCTGCTGTTGCTCGGGGAGGGCTTCTGCGAAGGGGTCGTCAATCTTGGTCCCGCACTTACGCCGGCCCAACTCTTCGATACGGCGGAAGTGCGCTTTACGCGCGCGATCGCAGCCGCCACGGCCGCCAACGATGCAGCAGTGTTGAACCTCGCGTACGTCGGACGCGCCCGTGCGCGCATCAACAAGGGGGCGAAAGCCGGGGCGGCCGAAGACGCCGCGCGGGTGCCGGTGGGTTTCGTGTACAACGCCACCGCCGATGCGACGATCGGTCGCCGCAACAACCGCATCTTTCAGCAGGTGAATCAGTCGAACAACACCTCGGTGGCGCCGGCGTATCGCACGCTCAACGATCCGCGGGTGTCGGTCACCGACATCAACCGGACGGCCGCCGACCAGGTGAATCGCCTGTGGAATCAGAACAAGTACGCGAGCCTCACGGCGACGTACCCGATTGCCACGGGCATCGAAGCGCAGCTCATTCTGGCTGAGGCGCGCGGCGGTGCAGACGGGGTGACCATCCTCAATGTGCTGCGGGCGCGTACGGGGGTGGCGCTTCCGGCCCTCACCGCGCAGGAGACGGCCAGCTTCGACGCCGCCGTGGCCGAAGAGCGTCGCCGTGAGCTCTTTCTGCAGGGGAACCGCTGGTTCGATGTGAAGCGGTTCAACGTGGTGCAGGTGCCGGCCGCCGGTGCGCTCTATCCCAAGGGGGGCGCCTACGGCAATCAGCGGTGCTGGCCGTTGCCGGACGTGGAAAGGTTGGCCAACCCGAATTTCCGGGGCTGACCATCACCGCCGGGGGCAGGGGCGGTATCCCGCCTGCCCCCCGGGCCCGCGCCTCCGGTCCGGCAGGGACGAAAAACGCGACGCTGCCGTCGCGTTTTTTGCGGTGGGGAGTACCGCCCGTGTTGCCCCGCGCATGGCCGGTCCCTAGCTTCCTCCCGATATCCTCTCAATTCTCCCTGACACTCGAACGGAGCAGCAGCGGTGAAGATCGCCGTGTGCATCAAGCGTGTCCCCGTCATGGAAACCAAGTTCGCGATCGCGGCCGATGGCACGCGTGTGGACGAGGCGGGGCTCAAGTACGACGTCAATGACTTCGATCTCTGGGCCATCGAGGCGGGTCTTCAGCTGAAAGAGAAGAACGGCAACGTTGGCGAGGTCGTTGCGGTGTGCCTTGGTCCCGACGCAGCCCAAGAGCAGATCCGCAAAGCGCTCGCGATGGGCGCCGACCGTGGCGTGCTCTTGCAGGCGGCGGCGGTTCCGGCCGACGGTCTCGCCATCGCGCGGGCGCTTGCAGCCGAGCTCAAGGATGGCGGCTACGACCTCATTCTCTTCGGTCGTATCGCCATCGACTCCATGAACCAGATGACGGGACCCATGGTGGCCGAGCTGCTCGACCTGCCGTGCGTGACGAACGTCTTCAAGTTGGAGATCGCCGGCGGTGCGGGTCGCGCCGAACGTGCGCTCGAAGGGGCCAGCGAAGTGGTGGAGTTTCCGCTCCCGGCGGTGCTCACCATCGATGACGGTCTCAACAAGGAACGGCTCCCCAGCCTCAAGGGCATCATGGCCGCCAAGAAGAAGCCGCTCGATGTGAAGCCGGCGCAGCTTGGCGACATCAAGGTGACCGTCGCGAAGATGGCGTTGCCGCCAGAGCGTGCTGCGGGACGCATCCTCGGCGAGAATGCCGACGCGGTCCCCGAGTTGGTCCGCCTCCTCCAGACCGAAGCGAAGGTGCTCTGACCCATGGCCAACGTTCTCGTTTTTGCCGAAGTGCGTGGCGGTGAGCTGCGCAAAGTTGCCTTCGAAGCGGTGACTGCGGCGCGTCAGCTGGCCGACCTTTCCGGTGGTGGCAGCGTGCATGCGGTGGTGGCTGGTGCGGCGGGCATTGGCAGCAAGGCCGGCGCGCTGGCCGAATACGGCGCCGACTCGGTGCTCGTGCTCGAACACGCGGGCTTCACGCAGTACAACCCCGAGGCGCTCGCGGCCACGCTGGCGCAGCGTTTGGGGAGTGGCAGCTATGGCTACGGCGTGTTCAGCGCCACGGCGCAGGGGCGCGATCTCTCGCCCCGCGTGGCGGCGAAACTGGGGAGTGGTCTCGCGCCCGACCTGACCGGCTTCACGGTGCAGGGCGATGCCGTCCACGGTCAGCACTTCAACATGAACGGCAAGACCATCGCCACGCTCGCGCTCTCCGGCGCGCCGGCGGTGGTGTCCGTGCGTCCGGCGGCATTCCAGCCGGTCGCCAATGCCAAGCCGCTCGCCACCGAAGCGATTGCATCGGCCACCGACCCGTCGGCGTCGCGCGTAAAGGTGCTCGAGCTCAAGCAGGGCAACACCGGGAAGCTCGATCTCAACGACGCACCCGTCATCGTAGCAGGTGGTCGTGGCCTCAAGGCCGCCGAAAACTTCACGCTGTGCGAAGAGCTGGCCGATGCGTTCGGCAATGCCGCGGTCGGTGCCACGCGTGCTGTGACCGACGAAGGATGGCGTCCCCACGCCGATCAGATCGGACAAACGGGACGGAACGTCAGCCCCAACCTGTACATCGCGGTCGGCATTTCCGGTGCCATTCAGCACCTCGCGGGTATGCGCACCTCCAAGACGATCGTCGCGATCAACAAGGACAAGGACGCGCCCATCTTCAAGGTGGCCGACTACGGCATTGTCGGTGACGTGTTCGAAATCATGCCGGCGTTGACCGCAGCCGTGAAGGCAGCGCGCGCGCAGGGCTGAGTGGTCCGTTCGTCCAGAAGGGCCCCATCACCAGCGTGGCGATGGGGCCCTTCATGTTTTCCCCCCTCTCAGCTTGTCGCCCTCCCGTCCACGGTCTAGCTTCGCGCCATGACTCTGTCGAACATCGTTTTTGCGGTGATCCTCGCCGGCGCCCTCTGGCTGTTTTCGCAGCAGGCGCAACGGCTCGTGCGGTGGCTCAAGTTGGCCAAGGACGACGTCCGCACCGACCACCCCGATATCCGCACCAAGAACTTCCTGCTCATCGGCCTCGCGCAAACAAAAATCCTGCGCGACCCGCTCGGCGGCATGATGCACGCCCTGGTCTTCTGGGGCTTCTGCGTGCTCGGGCTCGGCACCATCGAGATCATGATTCAGGGGCTGTACGCGCCCTTCACGTGGGATGTGCTGCTGCCGCGGCTGCTATATGTGCCGTATGTCTTCTCGCAGGAGATCTTCGCGGTCTTCGTGCTGCTGCCTGTGGGCTATCTGCTGTATCGCCGCCTCGTCATCCGCCCCAAGCGATTCACGGTGGACGCCGTACACAGCGGCGAAGCGGTGCTCATTCTGAGCGTCATTGCCGGCCTCATGGTCACGCTGCTGCTGCTCTTCGCGGGCGACGCGAAACAGCCGGGTGCCGACATGAGTGGTCGTGTGATTACCTCCCTGTTGTTGCCGATGTTCAGCGGCATGTCGGCCGAGACGGCACACGTCATGGCGCGCGTCTCCTTCTGGATACACGCGCTCGGCATTTTGTGGTTCCTCAACCACCTGCCCAAGTCGAAGCATCTGCACGTGCTGTCGTCGCTCATCAACGTGTGGTTCTCCAACACGAGTGGGCCCGGGCGCGTGGGGGCCATGCGTCCCATGAATCTCGAGGCCGAAGACGCCGAGCAGTTCGGTGCCAGCGACGTCGAGCATCTGACGTGGAAGAATCTCCTCGATGGCTACAGCTGCACGGAGTGCGGTCGGTGCACAGCCGCGTGCCCGGCCAATATCACCGGCAAGGCGTTGTCGCCGCGCATGATCGTGGTGAAGACCCGTGCGCGACTCACGGAAAAGGCCACCGCACTCGATGCGATTACCGCTGGCGGTGGCACGGCCACCGTTGAACAGCAGGCCGTGCTCGACAAGAACCTCCTCGATGACTGGATCACGGAAGACGAGCTGTGGGCGTGCACCAGCTGCCGCGCCTGTGTGACCGAGTGCCCGGTGAGCATCGACCAGCTCGACATCATCAATGAGCTGCGTCGGGATCTCATGCTCATGGAGTCACGCTTCCCCGACGAGCTGCAGCCGGCGCTCACGAGCCTCGAGCGCAACGGCAGCCCGTGGGCGTTCAGCGCGTCGGACCGCGAGCAATGGGCCGAAGGGTTGAACATCCCCACCATGGCGGAGATGGCGGCCGCGAACGAAAAGCCCGACATCCTGTTCTGGGTGGGGTGCATGGGCTCCTTCGATGATCGCGCCAAGAAGATCACGGTGGCGTTCGCGCGCATTCTGCAGGCGGCCAATGTGAAGTTCGCCATTCTCGGTCAGGAAGAGACCTGTCATGGCGACCCGGCGCGTCGCATGGGCAACGAGTACCTGTATCAGATGCTGGCCAAGGGCGTCATCGAAACGCTCAATGGCTACGAGCTCAAGACCATCGTGACCTTCTGCCCGCACTGCTTCCACCAGATGGGCAAAGAGTTCCCCGATCTGGGCGGGCACTACGAAGTCATTCACCACACCGAGTATATCGAGCGACTGCTCAACGAAGGGCGCGTCCCGCTCGACACCGAGCATGGCCAGCGTCTCAAGGTCGCGTATCACGACTCGTGTTATCTGGGACGCTACAACGAGATCTACGATGCGCCGCGCAATACGCTCAAGAAGGCGCTGCCCATCGTCGAGCTGGTCGAACCGGCGCGCACCAAGAGCCGTGGTCTGTGCTGTGGTGCCGGCGGCGGTCGCATGTGGATGGAAGAGAACGTGGGCAAGCGCGTCAACGTCGAGCGCAGCGAAGAGCTGCTCGCGACCGGCGCCGATCAGATCGCCGTCGCGTGCCCGTTCTGCATGACCATGATTACCGACGGCGTGACCGGCGCCGGTCGAGAGGTCCCGGTGCTCGACATCTCCGAGGTGGTCGCGGCGCGCCTCAGCTGAGCGGCGTCGTCACGGCGCGCCGGCCGGGATCATCTCGTCGCGCCACAACCTGATGTCGCGGCGCGATGTACCAACCATGACACGCCACATGCCCAGTTCCTGAACGAGGGCCAGCGACTCGTCGAGGAACTGTAGCTGGCAGCGCTTCACATCGAGGGTCACGCGCTCTGTCTCGCCCGGTGCCAGCAAAAAGCGGGTGCCCGGTCAGATCGACGCAATCTGCGCGGGGGGCGTGTCGCGAATGCCGGCATCCCACAACAGGCGGCGGCGTGCGTTGCCCGTGGCTGCCTCGTACTCGAGACGGATACGGGCAGCAGCGCCGGGCGCGGCGCGAAGGGTGATGCGCTGCAGACCCATTGAGGCCTTCGGCCATCGTTGCGACGCACGGGCGTAGGCGCATCGGTGCGCGTCGCATTGTTCCAGCGTCGCATTGTTCCAGCGTTGCATTGTCCCAGTGCTGCCCACGCAGCCCCGCAACGGATCGGCCGCCGCTGTCGTGCGAAAAGCCGCCGCAGGAACGACGTCGAGATCGCGCCACGCCCGGTACTGCGCGTAATCCGATTGGACGATCACTTCGAGCGCCGACTCCCACGCGGGTTTGGCGGCGGCGGTACGCACTTCCGTGTGATGCCGCACGATGGACCCGCCCGTGACCGCCGCATCGGAGATGACGAACCCGCGGAGCAGGGGGGAACAGCACATCCCCCAAGCCAACGCCTCGGACACTACCGGCGCAGGTCCTGCTGAATCTCCAGATCCGCCTGTGCGGCGGCGAGCGCAGGCCCTCCAAAGTGCACCAGCGCAAACAGCACATACTTGCCCGCCGGGAGTGCCGGCATGTTCACGCGGTACTTTGCGGTCTTTCCGGCATCGATACGACGCCCTTCGACGAAGGCGACGGCATCGACCACGTTTCCCGCCTCATCGCGGACCTGCAACTCGCCAACGATGTCCGTGGCGACGCTGCCGATATTCTTGTACGTGATCTCGAGCTGCTTACCCTTGCGCACGAGGTCCACCACTTCGCCGTCAACTCCCGGCGTCGCGGGACGTTCCGGCGCGGCTTGTGCGCGAAGCGACGCGCCCGGGTAGAGCGCCAGCAGCGCCAGCACGAAAATCACGACCGCCAAGAGCGGGGCGCGGAATGGGGAAGGGCGAAGGGGCTTCATGCCAGCGTTCACTGGAAGGATGATGCCAACGCGTTCCCGTCCCATATCCCCCTGCTGCCCCGGCGCAGACGCGGTGCTTGTGGACTGTACGCCACAGTGGGTGTCGGTTTCGTGCGGCACGCGAGCGAATACCCAATCGGCACACCGTCCGGCATCCCATGGACCTCCGGGAACGACTCGGCATTCCGACGGTTGGTGCCTGGGGGAGCCGTGACGTGGCTGCTCGTCTCGATGCCCGAGGTCGTAATTGCGAAGCGTCGGAAGCCATGTGGCAGAAACCACGGACACGGCGCTGGTGCCGGCAGTCGTCGACACGGCGGGGAGCGCCATGGGGGGCTCCGCCCCAATTGGCTGATCTTCGCGTACAATCGCGCGGCGCGGGTCCCTTAGCGTGCGTGCCGGAGGTGCAGGAGTTGGACGCGCTGCGTGACGACCCCGTCTTCGTAGGGCACGACATCGGTGTGTACCAATTCGAGCCCGATCTCGGGGAGATGATCGCGAAAGGCTGGCAATGCCAAGCGCCCCGGATCGGCGATGATGGCCTGACCGTCAGGTGCCAATGCCCGCTTGAGACAGGTCCCTACCAAGGTCGCGTACTCCTTCTCGTAGAGGACGTCAGCGGCGATGACGACATCGAATGTGCCGACGTCCTCAGGCCACGCGCGCCAATTCAGCAATCGTGCCTGCGGTTCGCGCCCCAGGTTGCGCGCCGCATTGCCGCGCGCCATGTGAATGGCGTCGTTGTAGTAATCGGTGGTGGTGACCTCGAAGCCTGCCGCCATCGCGGCCGTTGTATCGAGCCCCAGTCCGCACCCCAGTTCCAGCAAACGCCGACCATGGCCCGGTCGCGCGAGTAGCGCCCCAGCGAGCACCCGCGCCGAAGGCCACAGGTCGGCCCAGTAAGGTAGACGTTCGTCCATGACGTAATCCGCTTCGCTGATCAGATGATCCGCGTTGGCGGGCTTGAACAGCGTGAAGGTGCGTCGCGCGTCACCCGAGCCTACGGTGACCTCTTCGAACGCCGTGCTGTACTTCCGCGAAAATGCCGCGTCGAGTGCGTCGCCATGCAGCCCATCGAGCGACTCGGCTGGTGACGACGACGGCGTGCTGTCGATCACGGGGATACCTCTGGCGTTCCCGTACAAAGCGGCGGCGCATCAGGGAGGAGCAGCGCCGGCATGAGGCTTCCCACCTCCACACACTCCTGTGTGGCGGGGACTTCGAGCAGCGCATCGGCCATGGCCATCGTACGCAACAAGTTGGACCCCTGCGCGCCAGTCGGACGCGCCTCCAGCACCCCGTCCGCGCCAACCTGCAACGATACGCGAAGGAAATACGTGAGTGGTGCCGGCGTCTCGGCACGCTCCATCATTCGGACGGGAACGCGGAGATGGTGTACGGCGGCATGCCCGCCAAGTGTCCTGATGAATGGCCACGCAAACAGCGCGCCGGTGACCATCGTCGACACCGGATTACCGGGCAGGCCAAGCCACGGGACGCCGCACACGTCCCCAGTGCCAAGGGGGCCCCCCGGACGAATGCGCGCGCGCCAGAAACGCTGGGTGCCACCAAGCGCCGCCAAGGCATCGCGTGTGTAGTCGTGCGCGCCGACCGAGACACCACCCGTGGTGACGAGCAGGTCGCATCCGGCATCGAGCGCCGAGCGCAACGCCGAGGTGAGGCCGTCCAGCGAATCCGGCGCCAGCGGCGCCAGCGTCACCGTGGCGCCGGCCCCCTGCAAGAGTGCGGGAAGCGCATAGCTGCTCGACGACACCATGCGATGACCGGCGAGGACATCATCGAAGCGATCCAGCATGACCAGCTCGTCGCCGCTCGAGACGATCGTCACGCGCGGTGCGCGGTACACCGGCACGTCTGCCACGCCAATCGATGCGAGCGCGCCCAGGTGCGACGCCCGTATCGTGGTGCCCTTGCCAAAGAGCATGGAACCAGCGGTAATATCTTCGCCGCGCGGACGCACGTTGCCGCGCCCCACCGTATCGCGGGCGTTGCGCACCGACACTTGGGTCGCCCCGCCGTCGGTGTCTTCGACGCGCACCACCGCATCGGCCCCTGGAGGGAGCGGCGCCCCCGTCATGATACGAACCGCCGTGCCGCGTTGCACCCACGGCAATGCCGCGGCATCGGCGCCGGCCACGCTGGTCCCGATCACCGGCAAGACGCAGGGGACGGCGGCCGACGCGCCAAGCACGTCGGCGCGCTGCACCGCATAGCCATCCATGCCCGCGTTGTCCCACGGGGGCAGCGCAACGCGACTGTATACATCCTGCGCGAGCGCCCGGCCAAGCGCCGCCACAAGCGGCACGCGCTCGGGCTGCGCGCCTTTCGCCGCGTGGTGCTGAGCGTAGGACTGCGCCTGCCGCAGCATGGTGGTCAACGCCTCGTGAAACGAGAGCCCGGTTGCCGGGCCCATTCCTGCAGGCATCACCTGCTGCTGCTCACGGAAAGCGTGCCACCCGCAATCATCGCGGCCAGCACGTCCTGCACGCGTTCGACTTCGCGCACGGGCACGGTGAAGTTGTTGGCCAACACGGAAAACAGCACGAGGCGTCCATTGGCCGTCGTCGCGTATCCGCTCAACGATCGCGCCTTGTCGAGTGTGCCGGTCTTGGCGCGGACGTTGCCCTGTGCCGGCGTATCGCGCATGCGATAACGAATCGTGCCGTCGACTCCGGCAATCGGCAAGGCGTCACGGAAGAGCGCGAAATGCGGCGACTGGCGCATGGCGTCGAGCACCTTCACGAGCGCACGCGGCGTCACATAATTGTGTCGCGACAACCCGCTGCCGTCACGATACGACGCGTCGGCGGTTGAGATGCCCCAGGCGGCCAAGGTCCGCGTTCCCACGGCTTGCGCACTGTCGGCGCTGCCGCTGCCGGTCTGTACGAGACCGACGGTGCGAAAAAACAGCTCGGCCATCTGGTTCTGCGACGGTTTCTCCATGCGCCGCAGCACATCGGCAAACGCCGGCGACTCGATCACCGCCAGCGTATCGAGTAAGCAGCCGGCGGTATCGCGCTTGGCGAGAACCTTGCCGCCCACGACGATACGTCGGGACTGCAACGACTCGCGAAGGGACGCCAGAAACGCATCGGCCGGATGACGGTACGCGACCGTGAGGGTCGTGCTGTCACCCTCCGGCAAGGTGCCCGTTACCACCAAGCGGTGTCCGATGCTGTCGTACGCCGCCTCGAGCCGCGAGGCACGCGGTGTCCCCGGCACCGGCGTACGCGCGCGCGAGACCGCCTCGACACGCACGGCGGGGTAACGCATCGTGGGCGAGGTTGTGACCTGTACGCGACTGCCCACGGCGCCACCGGCCTTCACATGCACGTACAACTCGCCTTCGTTGAACAGCAACTCGTCGATCGCCGCACTGTACGCCGCATCGAAATCGTCGTACGCCCATCCGTAGCCGGTCGTCAGTCCCGGCAGGGCGTCGCCCAATGGCAACACCTGTCCCGTGATGCGACGAATGCCTCGCGCCTCGAGCGCCGCCAGTGCCCCGTCGAAGGCGCTGGCCGCCCGTCCGCCGCGCAAGTTGTCGCTGATGCTCGGATCACCGCTGCCTTGGACGTAGACGTTGCCCACGAAGGTGCTGCCGCGCTGCGTCCCGTGTAGCAACACCGGGGTGCGCCACCGAAACGACGGGCCGAGCAGCTGGGTGGCAATGGCCCCCGTCAGCAGCTTTTGATTGGATGCCGGCATGAATAGGCGGTCGGCATCGTGCTGGACCAGCGTGTCGCCGGACAGCGGGTCGACCACAAGAATGCCGAGTCGCGCGTTGCGCCACATCGGGGAGGCCACCACCGAGTCGACGGTGTGTTGCAGCAACTGCTGCAGCGTCGGGGCCGGCACCTCCGCCACCGGCAGCATCATCGGCGCGACCGGCTCCGGGCGGCGCGGACCCACGGGCGCCTGCGAACCGGGCCTGGCGCACGCTGCAGCGCAAAGCCCAACGGCCGCGGCGACGGTCGCTGTCGTCGAACGCCCCATCATGCATCGACCTCGTAGCTGCTGCTCAACGTGGCGTCTTCGGCCAGGTGCACCTTGATCACGCGCGCGGTGGTGTGCGCAAGCGCCGACTGCACCCGGTCGCAAATGAAGCGCGCGAGGTGCTCGCCGGTCGGAATCATCTTGCCATCGGCAAACTCCGGCACATCCAGATTGATGTTGCGGTGATCGAACCGGTCGCGGATCTCGCGCTGCAACACCGTGTCGAGGAACGCCAAGTCCACGAGGAACCCTGTCTCCTCGTCCACCGGCCCCGCCACCGTCACATCACACACATACGTGTGGCCGTGGTAGTTGGGGTGCGCGCACGCCCCGAAAATCTCGGCGTTCTCCTGGTCGCTCCAATCGGGACGATGGTAGCGGTGCGCGGCGGCGAACATCACGCGGCGGGTGAGTGACGTACGTGGCACGCGGCGATTACCGGAACAGCGGGACGATCACGCCGGCCGACAGCGACCAGTTGGCACGCCACGCGTCGCGGTTCCGCGTGTCGGTGAGAATGGACGTGGTATCGGCAGCGCGCACGAAGTACCGATCGGGATACTGATACTGCCACAGGAAGTTGGTCGCATCGATCCGGAACTGCGGGCCACGCTTCGGCAGGTAGCGCACGCTGAACCCGTAATTGAGCGCGAACTTGGTGCCGAAGCGATAGCCGCCCGTGTCGGCCTCGGCAAAATCGCTGACCAGCCCCACGCCACTGCTCACCGATGGCATCAGGTGACGCCATGTTTTGCGCCCCGTGAGCGAGATATCGAGCCCGGCGTCCATGAGGTGCGTGGTGACGCCTGGCGTGGCGAGCTGACGGGTGGCCTTCGGATTGTTCGGCGCCAGGACTCGGCGCTCACTCGGCGACGCCACATAGCGCGCGAACAAGGACGCGGGGCCCCCAACGCCGATTTCGTAACGCAGTCCGGTGTTCCAGGCGGCCGTGGGCGCGACATCGGCGAGATCGCGCCGCACCGCCAGCCACCCGCCAAGCACCGAGAGTGACTGGCCAATCTTGAAATCTTCGTACGGACTGCGATCGGGCAGGTGACCGACCTGTGCATGCGTCACGACGGGACGCAAGGTAAGCACTGCGGTCGCGAATACGACCGCAGCCGACTGGGCGAAGAGAGCGCGCATCAGGACTGGGAGGCGGAAGTGCGGTCGCGCAGATCGCGACCGGTGATTGCTGGAGGAATGGAGAGCCCGAGCAGGGCCAATGCCGTCGGCCCCACGTCACACAGGGCGCCCCCCGACCGCAGTGGCACCGCCTCCTCGGGGTCGAGGACAACGAGCGGGACGGGGTTGGTGGTGTGCGCCGTATGGGGCTGATGCGTCACGGGGTCGACCATTACATCGGCATTGCCATGATCAGCAGTGATGATCAGCTTTGCGCCGCTCTGGGCGGCCGCCTCGAGAATGCGACCGAGACAGGCATCCACGGTTTCGGCCGCCGTGATGGCCGCAGGCAACGAACCGGTATGCCCCACCATGTCGGTGTTGGCAAAATTGCACAGGATGAAGTCGTGCGTCCGGCCGACGAGCGCATTGCACAGAATGTCGCAAATGCCTCCGGCGCTCATCTCGGGCTGCAAATCGTAGGTGGCCACCTTGGGGCTCGGCACCATCTGACGGTCTTCTCCCGGAAACGGATGCTCATGCCCGCCATTGAAAAAGAAGGTCACATGCGGATACTTCTCGGTCTCCGCTGTGCGCAGCTGCGTCAGTCCGGCCTTGGCGATCACTTCGCCGACCAGATGCTCCATCGATTGCGGCGCGAACGCGATCGGGAACGGAAACGTGTCGTCGTATTGCGTCATCGTACTGATATGCACCAGCGGGCGCGGTCCCGTCGCAAAGCCGTTGAAATCCGGCAGCGCGAGCGCGCGCAGCGATTGACGCATGCGATCGCTCCGGTAGTTGAAACAGAGCAACGCGTCGCCATCGCGCATGGGGGCAAGGGCGCTGCCGTTCGCATCGGCCATGACCCACGGCTTCACGAATTCGTCCTGCACCCCCGCCTCGTAGGACCGCTGCAGCGCGGCCAGCGCGTCGGTCTCCACCGGCGCGTTGCCGTGGACCGCCGCCTCGTACCACAACGCCGTACGTTCCCACCGGTTGTCGCGGTCCATGCCGTAGTAGCGACCACTCACACTGGCCAGCTGCGCCTTGCCGGCCATTCGCGACAAGGTCTCACGCAAGAACGCCATGCCACTGGTGGGCGGTGTGTCACGGCCGTCGAGCAGGGCGTGCAACACCACGCGCGGAACTTGGTGCTGCACCGCCAGCTCCACGAGCGCAAACAGATGTTCGTCGAATGCGTGGACCCCACCGTCGCCGAGCAATCCCAGCAGGTGCAAGGTCCCGTTGTTGAAGCGCACATGCTCGCAGGCGGCGACCCACGTGGGGTTCGTTGCGAAGCTCCCGTCGTCGATGGCGCTCCCGATGCGCACCAAATCCTGCATGACCACGCGTCCAGCGCCCAAGTTGAGGTGTCCCACCTCACTGTTGCCCATCTGCCCGTCGGGCAACCCGACAGCCTTGCCCGACGCCGCGAGGAGCGTGCGTGATGGATGAGACCAGATACGGTCCCAGTTTGGCGTATTGGCCAGACAGATCGCGTTGGCCTCGCAATCCTCGCGATAGCCCCAACCATCGAGAATGATCAGGGCAACGGCGCGGTCTACTCGTACTGACATCGGTCTCCGGGGTATGCTTCTGGTGCGAGCGTGCCTCTGGGTACGCAGTCGTCTGGAATCTACACCCCCCTTCCTCATGCGTGTTCGGCGTCGGACCCTGCTGTTGACACTGCTCTTGGTGGCTCTGGGCGTTCTCGATGGTGTACTGCTGGTGCGTCAGGACCGGTATCGCGCCGAAACGGTGCGACTGCGTGCCGGGATGACCGATCTCGAACGGACCCGGAATGACGCCATCCTGGCGGCCGACGCCGACCGGGCGGTGCTCATGGTCGAGCTCATGCGGCGGCAGGCCCAAGGCGACGACGCCATCCATCTCGCGGTGAACACCGATTCGGGGTACGTGGCGCTCGAGCGGGGCACCGCACGGCTCCGCACGATGCCCGCTCGTATCGGTCCCGAACGCCGTGTCGGCACGCCCCCGGACACCGTTCGCGCGGTGGTGCCGCGCGGTGTCCGGGCCATCGAGCGCCTGCTGACCGCGGCAGATGCCTACCCGCTGCCCCGGTGGCTCTGGATCGACCGTAGTCTGCCAGTACCGCCCGGGCTCGCGGAGGCCGGCTGGACCGGAAGCGAGGCGCTCGTGACCACCGGCGGCACGTTGCTCTATTCACTCCCCTCGGCCGGTCCGCTGGCTGACAGCAGCTACGTCATGCCCGGCGCCATCCGCCTCGCGGCCGCCGATCTGCGCGCGGTTCGGGAAAATCTGACCGCCGGCACCCGGATCTACTTCTACTAATGTCGACCTCAGGCTCTGCACCGACCGCCACCGGGTCGCCGGCCCGCGCTCAACGCCCCCGACGGCGCGGCTGGCGCGGGGCGCCGTTGTGGCTGCTCGCGCTCACCGCCCTCGCAACGCTGCACACCGCGTGGGTCGGCTACCGCACCGTGCGTACCCGATTCGAGCGCGACGTGGCCCGGCTGGTCTTCAATGACAACGCCGAAGCCATCGAAACCGCCCTCCTCCAGGCCGCGCAGGGGAACGACAGCCTCCGTGCCGAACTCTCGGCGTCGCCCCCCCCGCCGGCAGATTCGTCGTACCTCGTCGTCTCGATCACCGACCGCCGGGTCTGGTACAAGCGGGGCGACAGCATCCTCTTCACGGCACCAGTCGCAACGGGGTCCGGCAAGCAGCTGGTCGTCAGCGGTGGGGCCAAGGTGCTCCGTTTCGAGACACCACGCGGGCGACTCGTTGTGCAGCGCCGCGACTCGGCGCCGGCCTGGATCCCCCCCGATTGGCACTACCAGGAACAGGCCAACAAGCGGCGAATGGGGCTGACTCAGCTCGTCCGCGGTGTGCCCATTCCGCTCCGTGACGGCGGCCAGCTCACCGTAAAGGGAAACGATGTGGTACGAATCGGGCGGGACGGAACCGTGCGGGCCCTGACCGCAACGGACGGGCGCGAGATCATCGCCGACGGCAAGGTGGTCATTCCGCCTTACGGAACAAATCAGCGAAGGTACGGGGAGGTGCTCGGCAGCTTCCGTCTGTACCTAGGCGACGGATACGCGCTCCACGGCACCAACAATCCCAAGTCGGTGGGACAGGCCGTGAGCCACGGATGTGTGCGTTTGCGGAACGAAGACATCGCCGAGCTGTACCACCGCGTGGCCGTCGGAACTCCCGTCTTCATCTACTGACCTGCCAGGCGGTTTTCGATGAGATTCGCCTGGGCCGCTCATCACCGTCGGGTGAGTGCCGGAGTCCGGATTGGCTATATTTCCAGATCGGGCGTTCGGTCGTCTGGTATCGGGGCGCGGGACATCTGCCGTACCCGGTGCTGCGGCGCGCTAGCGCGAGACCGAGTGCCTCACCCGACATCGTGACTCAGACATCGTCAGACGCTTCGGCGTCTTCCCAGCATCGTGTGCGCGCCAATCGCGCTCGTCGTGCCCGCCTCGCCCGCGTCGCTGCGGGCGTGCTTGCCGGCGCCGTTCTTGTGGCGTTCGTGCGCCCGGCTCGTCGCGTCGCGGCATCGCCCGCAGCGGTGGTGGCTGCCACGACGGCACCAGCGTCGTTCCCGGGACTCGATTCCCTGCGTGGGTTCAGTCGCAAGCTCCGTGCACGCTTTCTCGCACCGCAGCGGGCTGCGGCGGTCCCCGTGCTGCGCGAATTCTTCGGCGACTCGGCGCCGAGGCGCGCCGGTGTCTACGCCACCGACGACGCTGCCGGTGCATTCCATTTCATCACCATGCGCCCGTTCGCCGACAAGGTGAAGGGGCGCATTGGCAGCTATCGCATCGGGTTCTTCCCGGCCGAGCAGCGTGGCGTGCGCCGCGCCTCGTACGGCAATCCGGAAGGGTTTCTCGAGGTAACAGCGAGCAACGCCGACACCCCGATCTCCGACCACTTCCGGTTGCGCGATTTCCTGACGAAGGACCAGGTGGCCGTGTGGCCCAAGTATCTCGTCCTGCGTGAACCGCTCATCGACAAGTTGGAGCTGGTGATCTCCGAGCTGCAGCACATGGGCGTCGCGCCGGCGCGGCTCCGCGTCATGTCCGGTTTCCGCACGCCGCAGTACAACGCGCAAGGAGTTGGTGCTGGCGGGCGGGTCCAGGACAGTCGACACCAGTACGGCGATGCCGCAGACGTCTATGTCGTGAGCGGCACGCGCGATTGGATGACCGATCTCAATCGCGACGGTCGTGTGGATACGGGCGATGCGCAAGTGCTCGCCTCCGCTGCCGCCCGGGTTGAGCAGCGGCACCCGGAGCTGGTGGGTGGGATCGGTGTGTATCCCGCGACCGGGGCGCATGGCCCATTTGTCCATATCGACGTGCGCGGGACCCGTGCCCGGTGGGGACCGCTATGAGCGTGCGTCCATGATGCAGCGTCGTACCGCGCTCTTGCTCAGCGGGCTGATCGCCATCACGGCGGCGCTCATCTATCAGCCGCCCAGCGAACTGCTCGCCGGGTCGTCGGCCGACAGTTATCGTCGCGCTGTGCCGCGCGTCGCCGCGGCATCGACCCTCAAGGGGCGCAGCGGCGAAGTCCACATGCACTTCGTGCGCGCGGGCGAGCGCGTCGGGTTCCCGCTCGATGTTCGCGGGAGATCGGGCACAATGGGCCTGCGCTATCAGTGGGTGCAGGTCGGCAGCGGTGAAGCGGTCGATGTGATGCGACCGCTCGACGGTGACACCTTGCTCGCCCCGCTGACGCCCGGCTTTTACGAGCTTTCGATTATCGGGCACGGTGTCACGCAGCGCATCGACGAGCCGCGGCTGGCCGTCATCCTTCCCTTCGAACTCAAGTTGGGGAGCACGCTGCATGGCTATCAGATCGGGCGCTATCCCGGTGAATGGTCGCGCGACGAGCAGGCCGAACGTCCGTCGGGATTTGCCGAGGTGCGCGAAGAACATCTCGATCTGCCGCTCACCAAGCACCTCAAGGTGCGCGACTTCATCACGCACGATCGCCAGACCATCTGGCCCAAGTACATGGCCGTGGACCCGCGGGTGCTCGACAAAATCGAACTGGTGCTGCGCGAGCTCGCGCGTCGCCGCGGCGAAGAGCAGGCCTCGTTTCGCCTCGAGGTCCACAGCGGTTTCCGTACCCCGTTGCACAATGCCGGGGTCGAAGGTGCGGCGCGCGACTCCCGTCACTTGTATGGCGATGCGGCCGATGTGGCGATCGACGCCGACGGCGACGGGCAGCTCACGTTGTTCGATGCCTACCGGGTAGAGCAGGCCGTCGATTGGGTGGAGCGGTGGCATCCCGAGCTCGCCGGCGGGCTGGGGGTCTACAGTAGCCGCCGCTTTGCGACCCCGTATTGCCACATCGACGCGCGCGGTGAACGGAAACGTTGGCGTGGGTGACCCCGTAGGGCGTGCCACGAGGAGGCTGCCATGAACCCATACGTCCGCGAGCGGATCAACCGCAAGCTCGAGACGCTCTCCGATGAGCGTCTGTATCAGGTTCTCGATTACGTCGAGTTTCTCGAATCGAAGTACGGCGAGAGGCCGGCGCCGGTGCCCAACGTCTTCCAGAAGTTCACCGACGGCGTGGAAGACACGCTTCGCGCCGGTGGCCTCGCGGCCGGAACGGTGGTCGAGGCCGTGGGCTTCCTGAACAAGGCGATGGGCGTCTTGAACAACGTCGCCCAGACGACCAAAACGGTGGCCACCGACGTCGTGAGCACGGCGCGCACCGTTGCTGACCAAATCGGGGCGCCGCCGCCGGCCGCGCCACCGGCGCCGCCAGGAACGGCGCCAGTACCCCCAGCTGAACCGCCGCCGGGGCAATCGCCGCCGGCACCACCGCCAAGCGCCCCCGCCTGAGAGTGCTCGCATGATGCGCCGGTTTGCCCGCCGTTCCAAAGACGTACCGCTCGATGCCGGCCCCGGACGGGGGCCGCGCACGGGGATGAAGCGGTCGGTACTGCACGTCATCCGGCAGATCCCGTCGTATCTCCGCCTGCTGGTCGGCCTTATCGGCGACGGGCGCGTCTCGCGTCTTGATCGGCTCCTCGTCCTCGGCGCGTTGGCCTATATCGCCTCGCCGCTCGACTTCGTCCCCGATTTCATGCCGTTCCTGGGGCAGGTCGACGACGTGTTCCTGCTCATGATGGCCATTCAGCGCCTGATCGAGAACGCGGGGATGGCAGTGTTGCGCGATCACTGGCGCGGCGATCCGGACGACATTGACGTGCTCAATGTGGCGCGCGTCGTGTCGGCCGCCGGATTCTTTCTCCCGACACGCGTGCGCCACCGGTTGCGCCGCATGGCTGGCAGACGTTCCGCGACCGACCGGCGGGCGTAGCGGCGGGCGGAGCGGTGCGCACCGGCGGCGATACCGGGTCGAGATGGCTGAGCGTCCCCCGCTGGAATCCCCTCCGGCAACACGGTAGTTTTCGAGATGGAACCCTCATCTCGCGCCCCGCGCATTCGTGACGACGTCGCGCTCACGTTCGACGACGTCCTGCTGGCCCCGCGGCACTCCCTCACGCACCCGCGTGAGGTCATTCTGGCGTCCCGCTTTACCCGCGGGATCACGCTCAACGTGCCGCTCGCGTCGGCCGCCATGGATACGGTCACCGAAAGCGAGATGGCCGTCGCCATGGCCCGCTACGGCGCCATTGGTGTGCTGCACAAGAACATGTCCATCGACCGGCAGGCGGCCGAAGTCGATCGCGTGAAGCGCAGTGAGAGCGGCATGATCCTCAACCCGATCACGCTCTCTCCCACCGGTTCGCTTCGCGAAGCCGTCGCGCTCATGATGCGGTTCAAGATTTCCGGCGTCCCGATCGTCGACGCCAACGGCAAGCTGGTGGGCATTCTCACCAACCGCGACCTCCAGTTCGAGCGCAATCTCGATCGCCCGGTGTCCGAGGCCATGACGAGCCAAGACCTCGTAACGGCGCCGATGGGCACGACCCTCGACGAGGCGGAAAAGATCCTCGCCAAGCATCGGATCGAGAAGCTCCCGGTGACGGACGACGATGGCATCCTGAAGGGGCTCATCACCGTCAAGGACATTCACAAGCGTCGCCAGTATCCGGACGCCAACAAGGATCAGTACGGTCGCCTGCGCGTCGCGGCGGCCATCGGTGCCGGCGGAGACTATCTCGACCGCGCGCGTGCGCTCATTCAGGCGGGCGTCGACGTCATCATCATCGACACCGCCCACGGTCACAGTGAGGGGGTACTGGCCGCGACCGCCAAGGTTCGCGACGCCTTCCCCGACGTGCAGCTCATTGCCGGCAACGTGGCCACCAAGGCGGGCGCTGCGGCCCTCGTCGCGCGTGGTGTCGATGCCGTAAAGGTCGGGGTCGGCCCCGGCTCCATCTGTACGACCCGCGTGGTCACCGGGGTCGGTGTGCCGCAGATCGCCGCCATTATGGACGCGGTCGAAGGGGCAGGGGACATCCCGGTGATCGCCGACGGCGGCATCAAGTATTCGGGGGATATCGTAAAGGCGCTCGCCGCCGGTGCGTCCAGCGTCATGATGGGCTCGATGCTTGCGGGTACGGAAGAAAGCCCGGGCGAGTCGTTCCTCCTCGAAGGCCGTCGTTTCAAGATGATCCGCGGCATGGGATCGCTCTCGGCCATGCAGGATGGCTCGGCCGACCGCTATTTCCAAGACGGCGAGATGTCCCCGAAAAAGCTCGTTCCCGAAGGGATCGAGGGACGCGTCCCCTACAAGGGCCCGGTTGGAGACGTGCTTTTCCAGATGATCGGCGGCCTCCGCAGCGGCATGGGGTACGTCGGCTGCGGCACCATCGACGCGCTGCGCACCGAGGCCGAGTTCGTGCGAATCACCACCGCCGGCCTCCGCGAGTCGCACCCGCACGACGTGACGATCACCCGCGAAGCCCCCAATTATTCGCTGTAACCGGTCCCAATCGCGCCGCAGGGGGCCGTTTTGCGGAACCCGCCGTTGCGTGAATGGCGACCGGCACCGAGTTTGGTGGGTCTACTGTTGGAACGCCGAGCGGGCGGCCACAGAAGCCCCCACGTGCCAGGGGGTCACCTCGCTCGGACTCCGGCGTACTTGCGTGTGGTCGCCTCCTGCCACGCGCTTCACTCAGACCACACGGCTGATGGGAATCTGGTCCAAGAAATCGATCACAGCGCTGCGCGCTGAGGCCGACAGCTCCGAAGGTGGCCTCAAGCGTACGCTTGGCGCCCTCAACCTGACGATGCTCGGCATCGGTGCCATCATTGGCGCCGGTATCTTCGTCCTCACCGGCACGGCCGCCGCCAACTTCGCGGGCCCCGGTGTCTCGCTCTCCTTCGTACTGGCCGGCCTTGCCTGTCTGTTCGCGGGCCTCTGCTACGCTGAATTCGCGTCGATGATTCCGATCGCCGGGTCTGCGTACACCTACAGCTACGCCACCATGGGCGAGGGCGTGGCGTGGTTCATCGGTTGGAACCTGGTGCTCGAGTACCTGTTCGCCGCATCCACGGTCGCCGTGGGGTGGTCGGGCTACTTCAGCGCCATGCTCAATGAAGCCGGCGTGCATATTCCCGCCGCGTTTGCGTCCGCGCCGCTGACGGTCGTCAACGGCCACGAAGTCGTCCGCGCCTTTACCTGCGTCGATGCAACGGGAACGACCGTCATCGATCAGGTCACCAAGGCCGCGTTCGTCCTGCGTGACGCCTGCACCGCCGCTGGGGGGACGCCGGTTGAAGGGCTGATCAATCTGCCGGCGGTGTTGCTCATTCTCGCGCTCACCGTTCTGCTCGTGCGTGGTGTGCAGGAGTCGGCCACGTTCAACAACATCGTCGTGGCCATCAAGATGGTCATCGTGTTGCTGGTGATCGGCTTCGGCTTCATGTATGTGAATACGGACAACTGGTCGCCGTTCATCCCCGAGATGGTCACCAACCCCGACGGCAGCACCAAGTACGGGATGGCCGGCGTGCTGCGCGCGGCGCCGGTGGTGTTCTTCTCGTACATCGGCTTCGACGCGGTCTCCACGGCCGCGCAGGAGGCCAAGAACCCGCAGCGAGACTTGCCCATCGGTATGATCGCGTCGCTGCTGATCTGCACGGTGCTGTACATCCTGATGTCGCTGGTCATGACCGGTCTCGCGCCCTACACGGCGCTTGGCGTACCGCACCCGGTGTCGGCAGCGCTCGAAGCGGTCCCGCAGCTCAAGTGGCTCGAGTACCTCGTCAACATTGGTGCGGTGGCCGGTCTCTCCTCGGTCGTGCTGGTGATGCTCATGGGGCAGCCGCGCATCTTCTACACGATGTCGCGCGACGGTCTCCTCCCGCGGATCTTCGCCAAGGTGCACCCGGTGTATCAGACGCCGGCGGCCTCCACCTGGATTGTCGGTATCATCGCCATCATTATCGCCGGCTTCTTCCCGCTGGGCCTCCTCGGTGAGCTCGTGTCGGGTGGAACGCTCGCTGCGTTCGCGACGGTGTGCATCGGGGTGTGGGTGTTGCGGGTGCGGTCGCCCGAGCTCGAGCGCCCGTTCAAAACCCCGCTCGTGCCGTTGGTGCCGCTGCTTGGCGCCGGCGCGACGCTGTACATGATGTACCAACTCCCGAAGCTCACCTGGCAGCTACTTGCCCTCTGGACGGCGATCGGCATGACGACGTACTTCGTGTACGGCATCCGCAACTCGACCATCGGCAAGCAGGACGCTGGCAAGCGATGAGTCGTGCTGTGGCGGGTGGGCCGCTCCATGCATCCGAAGCGCGGCAAGCGGCCATCCACGAATGGTTTGCCGCCCTGCGCCCGGGCATGACGGTGGCTCTCTCCACGCACATCAATGCCGATGGTGACGGATGCGGCAGCGAAACGGCGCTGGCGCGATTACTCGCGCAGCGCGGCATTCGCTGCCGCATCGTCAATCCCACGCCGTGGCCTGCGATGTTCGGGTTTCTGCTGGGTGATGACCTCGACGAGGCGAGTGCGCAGGGTGCGGCCGCACTCGACGATGTCGATGCGTTGATTGTGCTGGACATCAATGATGTGCGTCGGCTGGGCCACTTGGCCGATCGTGTGCGCTCGCTCACGGTGCCCATTTCCGTGATCGACCACCACGTGGCCGGCGACGAACCGGTTGGTACACTGGCCGTGGCCGATACCGCAGCCTGTGCGACCGCGGAGTTGGTGTATGACATCGGCGTGACGCTGGGGCTCGACATCACCCCGGCCATCGCGCAGTCGCTGTACACCGCCATTCTCACGGATACCGGCAGCTTCCGCTTCAGCAACACCTCGCCGCGCGCGCACGGTATTGCGGCCGCGTTGCTCGCCGTCGGGGTGAATCCCGAGGAGATGTACCGGCGCATTTATGCGCAGGTCAGCCTCGGTCGTCTGCAACTGCTTCGCGAAGCCCTGGCGACGCTGAACAACGAGCCGGAAATCGGACTGTCGTACATCTCGCTCAATGCCGATGTGCTCGGCCGCTTCGATATCACGAGCGAAGAGCTCGACGGCATCGTGGAGCATCCGCGCAGCATTACCGGTACCCGCATGGCGCTGTTCTTCCGCGATCTCGGGTACGGCAAGGTGAAGGTGAGCCTTCGCAGCACCGGCGACGTCGACGTGCAGCAGTTCGCTCGGCGCTACGGCGGCGGTGGTCACCGCAAGGCGTCCGGCGCCATGCTCACCGGTTCGCTGGCGGCCGTGCAGGAGCAGGTGTTGGCCGAGGCGCGGTTGTACTTGCGCGGGGAGTTGCCGGCCGCTTGATGCCTCGGGGCTGACGGAACCCCATCTCCGTCAGCACCCGAGTGGTATCGGCGGTGTCGGCCCAGACGCGGAGCTTTTGGGTGGCTGCCGTCGACAGGCCATACACACGGCCGTTGATGTAGAAGATTCGGTCTTCGGGCGGTCCGGGCCACGACCCGATGTAGGTGCCGTTCTGCAGATACAGGTCGAGCACGCTGCCGTTCATTCGCGCACCGTCGAAGCTCACCACCAGGGTGTCGCCGCTGCGCGAGCCGCCTCTGGCCGCGTTGTCGCCCTTGTCGAGGTACGTCGCGACTCCCCCGCTACTCAGGCGTTCCTGACGAAAGGTCGGCATTGGTACCTGTTCGACGAATGGGAAGCTGAGCAGCGCGCCCTTCGCGTCGATGGAAAAGAGGCCAAAGCCGAACGTCGTGCCATAGACGCAACGATCCGGACTGCCGCCGCGGATGACACTGAGGTGGTGCAGGAAATCGTTCGCGCTCTGCTTCAGCGGCCACGGGAACTTCCACTTTGCCAGCTCTTTCCCCTGCGTATTGACGCGCACGATTTTCGCCTCGGCGGTGTACGTCGACAGCAGCGCTGTCCCGTCCGTCAGAAAGCAGACACTGTTGGCAACCGATGCCTGCGGCGTCACGATGCTTCTCACGTAGCGACCGTCGGCGTCGAAGATGGACACCCGTCCGTTTCCGGGATCGAGCACGCCGACCTCGCGCTGTGGCGTGAGCGCAATGTCCACCGGCCGCGCGAGTTGCCCGGGGCCGCTCCCCTTGGAACCGGCACTCCACGCGTAGCGGGAGGTCTGGGCATCGAACGCATGTACCTGCAGCGTGCCGGCGTCGAGGATGTACACGTGTTTCTCGTTCGCCACATGCTCGCGAACCCATCCGAAAAGGGTGTCGTCTGCCGTGCCGCCCACTTTCCAGATAGGCACCCACTTCTTGGGCAGCATACGACGCCCCCCTGTTGGCGTTTGCGCTTGCAGCGCGGAAGTGCACAGCAGCGTTGCCGCCATGACGGCAACCGTGACAAAACGCCGGGAATGCATGATCGACAAGGGGAAAGTCCGCATCAGTGAGAGGGGTCGTCAGTTACGAGGTGTGTGATTGCCCGCCGGAGTGCGACCCGGGCCACCGGGTCGGCGTCTACGTGACTCGCCATGCGCAAGCGGGCCTCGTGATCGAACAGCAGCAGCACCGGAGTGGCGTGGTGCCCGATGTCATGCAGCCAGGTTTGCTCCTCGGCACGCAGCAGCCGCAGCGGGCTGTTGCGGAGCCCGAATGGCAGCTCGAGTCGAAGGCCCACGGTGTCGCGCGCGCCGCCCTGAATGATCAGCTCGACCGGAGCGGTGTGGTGCCGCACGGGTCCCGTTGCGACCATGTTGGCGAGCGACAGATTGCCGTTGCAATCGGCGCGCTGCGCGACAAAGATGGCGCGGAATTGCGAGTCGTTTGCAGCCATGCGACCGCCGACGGTTGGCACGATCGGACTCCGTCGCGTCACCGTCATCCGCCGTGGCATGTCGGCCAACGCCCGTCGCACGTCGAGGCTCATGGAGGCGAGAACCGCCAGGAACAAGACGACCGTCATCCATATGAGCGACCGACGGCGACGGTGCCGGGAAGCCTGGCGGGCTTCCCGGCGTGCAGCAGTCAGCACGACTCCTCACCGGGCACTTCCGGAAGGTATTCCTCATCGTCCTTCGATCGCGTGTTGTCGGCCGGGAACTTCTGCGTCTGCACGCACACGCCGCTGCCGTTCTTGCGCTCGAAGTCCTTGTAGATGTTCACTTTGCCGTGCTCGGTGCACGACCCGAACGAAATGCTGAATCCCCACAGTCCCGGGGTGGGCGTGACCGAGAAACCGAAATTGCAGGTGATCTGCGCGGGCTTATGACCACACACAGTCGCATGCCCGGCTCCGCAGTCGGTGGTAACCAGTTCCGTGTTTGCCGCCTGCGCCCCCACCGGGGTGAACGCCAGCCCGGCGCTCAACGCGATGACCGTTGCCACGACCTTGAAAACGGTGTTGTGTGACATTCGAAACCTCCACATCCATCTATCGGTGAAAGACCGGCGGCCCCATGCCGCCGGCTGTCCGGGGAGTCGCCTTTGGGCGCCCCGCCCGCGACGGAACCATCATACCACCACCCCATCATTCCGCTGTCACCAGAATCCCGCGCATCGGCCCATTCCAACGCGTCCCACGCGGGCCTAACTTCCCAAGGTCTCGAATCCACGTCCGTACGTCCCTATGCTGCCTCTCATGGAACGGATCACCGGTGTCCTCACCGGTGTCCGAAACCCCCGCACCGGCGCCGATGTCATGGCGGCCGAACAAGTGCGCGATATCGCCACCACCGTCGACGGCAAAGTGCGGCTCACGCTGCTCCTTGCTCCCGACGACGACGCCACCCTCGTCCGTGATGTCCGGCAGGCCATTGAAGCGCTCGACGGCGTGAGCGATGTGCGGGTCGACGTCCGCGATCCCGCACAGTCCGAACCCACACCGGCGCGCCGCGCGCCAGCCCCCGCCATGAATCAGCCAAAGGCTCCCGCTGCCGGGGGCACGGGCCGAGCCCTCCCTGTCATGGACGCCGCGCCCCAGAAAGCGCCGCCCAAGGTCCCGGATCCGGTCCTCTATCCCAACCTCGGGCGTATCGTGGCCATCTCGTCCGGCAAGGGCGGTGTGGGCAAGAGCACGGTGGCGGTGAACCTCGCCATTGCCCTCGCCAAGGCGGGCAAGCGCGTGGGCATCATGGACGCCGACATCTATGGGCCCAACCTCCCGCTCATGCTCGGCGTCGATGCCGCGCCGGCGGTGCGCGATGAACAAATCATCCCGCTCGAAGCCTACGGCATCAAGGTTATCTCCCTTGGCTTCCTCATCGAAAAGGAACAGCCGGCAATCTGGCGCGGTCCCATCGTCATGAAAATCATCACGCAGTTCCTGCGTGACGTGGCGTGGGGACAGCTCGACTACTTCCTCGTCGACATGCCCCCGGGCACCGGCGACGCGCAACTGTCGCTCGTGCAGGCCACGCAGGTGCACGGTGCCGTCATCGTGACCACGCCGCAGCAGGTCGCCGTGGGTGACGCGCTCCGCGGGGTGAAGATGTTCGAACGCACCGCCGTGCCCGTGCTCGGTATCGTCGAGAACATGTCGTACTTCGAAAACCCGGAAACGGGCAAGCCCATCGCGCTCTTCGGGAGCGGCGGCGGTGAACGCCTCGCGAAAGCATGCGATCTCCCGTTGCTCGGGCAGGTACCCATCGATCCGCGTATTCAGGAAGGCGGTGACACGGGTCGCCCCATCGTGGACGCGGCACCCGACTCGAAGGCGGCAAAGGCCATCGGCGCCATTGCCGAACGGGTGATGCAGCGCGTTGTCGAACGTTACGGCTGATCACGCCGCGCCTGAGGCACCACGCGGCGAACTCGTTGGCGACCCCCTGTCGCTGACGATTCGGCGTGTGGCGCTTCCCGCCGTCATCGCGAACTTGCTGATGACGGCGTTTCACAATGTCGACACGTTCTGGATTGGTCGCTCCCTTGGCGCCGACGCGCTGGCGGCGGTCACGGGCGCGATCTTCTGGGTGTGGCTGGTGATCTCCATTGGCGAGATGGTGAGCATCGGGCTCGATGCCGTTGCCGCGCGCCGTCATGGGGAACGACGCCCGCACGATGCCGCGCGCACCGTCAGCGATGGCTTCATGCTCGCGCTGTTGCTCGGATCGACCATTGCCATCGCGACGCCGTTTCTGTTGTCATGGCTCTTCACGATGCTCGGCACGAACGCCTCCGTCAGCACGATCGGTCGCGATTATCTGGGGACGTATTTTCTTGGCATGCCGCTCATCTTCGGCTTCTTCGCCGTCGATGCCGCCTTCCGCGCCAAGGGGGACACGCGTACGCCGCTGTGGATTCTCGCTGTCACCACGATGCTCGCGCTCGTCCTCGACCCACTGCTCATCCGCGGATGGGGGCCGTTCCCGGCCATGGGGGTGCGCGGCGCTGCCGTGGCCACGCTCGTACCACGAGGGCTTGGCTGTCTGGCCGGTATATGGATTCTCAAGCAGCGTGGCATGATCGACTGGACGCTCCCGCGCTGGAATGTGCTGGCCACGATACTGCGCGTCGGAGCGCCGGCCGCAGCCACTGGTATCGTCTTCAGCTTCATCTACGTGCTGCTCACGCGCATCACCACGCAGTTCGGTACGCCCGCGCTCGCCGCGCTTGGCCTCGGCTTCCGCATGGAAAGCGTGATCTACGTGGCCAGTGTGGGCATGGGCGCGGCGGTGGCGGCCATCGTGGGGCAGAGTCTGGGGGCCGGCGATCGTGCACGTGCCACGCGGGCGGGGTGGCTGTCGACGGCAGTCGTCAGCGTGCTGGGCGTCGTGATTGCCGTGGCCAGTCTGCTCTTTGCCGAAGAGTTCGCTGGCATCTTCTCGAACGATCCCGCGGTGATCGCCGAGGCCGCCACGTACTTGCGCATCTCCGCGTTCTCACAGCTGTTTCTTGGTGCCGAGGTCGTGTTGGAAAGTGCCATGGCGGGCGCCGGATGGACGTTCGTGCCCATGCTGCTCAGTACCGGGATCACCGCCCTGCGATTGCCCATTGGCGCGTGGGCCGCAGCAACATGGGGCACCACGGGGCTCTGGTGGACGCTCGCCGTCACCGCCGCCGCGCGCGGTGTACTCATGATGCTGCTGTGGGCGTGGGGCCGGTGGCGCACGGCGCGCGTGTAGGACACGTTTGGCCCATGTCTCCTGCTGCCATTACGCTGCTCACCGATTTCGGCACCGCCGACGGTTATGTCGCCGAACTCAAGGGCGTGCTCGTGTCGTTGGCACCGGGTGCACCCATCGTCGATCTGTCACACGACATTCCGCCGCAGGACATTGCGATGGCGCGCTTGACCGTCGCGCGCTACTGGCGGCGTTTTCCGATCGGCACCGTACATGTGGTAGTGGTCGATCCGGGAGTAGGCACCACGCGGGCGGCGATTGCGATTGCGAGCGAAGGGCGCTTGCTGGTGGGTCCCGACAACGGGGTGTTGTCGCCCGCGTTGTTCTCGATCGACGCGCGCGTGGTGCAGCTCCCCATCGACCCTATGGCGTCGGCCACTTTTCACGGTCGTGATGTGTTCGCACCGGTGGCCGCGCGACTCGCGTGTGGGGTGCCGCTCGAGCAGATCGGCGAGCCCTACAGCGGCGCCGTCCGGTTACGCACACCGCCGCCACGGCGCGATGCGCACGGATTGCTGCATGGCGAAGTCCTGACGCTCGATCGCTTCGGCAACATCGTCACCAATCTCATGACCCGCGACATGTCGGGCATGGTGAAGATCTGCGGACGGGCCGCGCGGTTGGTGCGTACCTACGGTGAAGCGTCGCGAGGCGAGCTGGTGGCGCTGGTGGGGTCGAGCGGGTTTGTGGAGATCGCGGTGCGTGAAGGAAGCGCGGCGCAGCTCCTCGGGGTCGAACGCGGCGCCGCCGTCGTGCTCTCTGGCGCTCCGTAAATCAGCGCGATGCGTCGGGACGGTGCGTCGACGATGTGGTATCCGCGGGGCGTGGGGCCGCCACGACGCCCTGAATGGGAGTCGGCGTTTGCCAGCTGACGGGAACTTGCGTTTCATTGACGCCGGTGCTGCTCGATGCCGCCCATTTGCCGGTGAAGCCGCCCATTTTCGCGCCGCCGAAGCGGCCGAACTGCATGCTGATCCGCGACACGCCAATACGGCTCTTGACCACCGCACCCAACCCGACGGTGGCCACGGCCCACGTGAAGGCCACCGCCGCCAACCGGGAAATGGCTCCCACGAGCGGCGTGCCAGCGGCGAGCGCGGCGCCGAACCACACGAGGCTGAGCACCATGAGGCCAACGGCGAGCCCACGCAGCGCGGCGCTGCGTTCCGTGCTTCCGGTGCCGCGTCCGGCGATGGCACGGCCAATGACCATGGAGACGGCCAGTACCCCGAGCGTGACGGCGCCCGCGAGGGCAAGCGCCCATGCCAGCGCCGCGATGGGGATGGCCAGCAGCCCAATGATCGTGAGGGCGCAGGCGACCAGCAGAATGACCAGCGCGGGGACGGCAAGCAGTTGCGTCAGCACGCCGGCCCAGAAGCTGCCGCTCACGTCGCGGGCGGCGCTCTTGGCCACGGCGAGCAGCGCTTCTTCCGCGGTCATGAGCACCACGATCCCGATGATCATGCCGATGCCGAAGGTTCCGGCCACAGCCATGAGCGTGGTGGCAAGCATGGGTGAGTGCCTCAGCGGGTGGATTGCGATGACGTGGCCAGCGCGCGGATACCCACCACGCCCATGCCCGCTACCGCGACGAACCCGCCAAGCGCCAGCGCCATGACGTCCGGGCTGCTGTCACGCAGTGCCTCGAGGCCCGGCTGCCCCACCACCGTCGTGAGCAGGTCACTCCCCGCAGCGACCACCTGCTCGCGGAACGACTCGAGGCCGAGTTGCGCGAGCACGAAACCCATGTCGGCGCGGGCCACGGCCCACGTGGCACCGGCTGTTGCCAAGCCAGCGGTGACCGCCGCGCCGAGGCCGGCCGCAAGACGGGCCGGCCGGGTGGCCGGCACGAACTGTTCAACCGCGCGGGTCGCTGCCACATGCCACGGCTCGAACACCTGCACCTGGCCCATCACACGGTCGGCGAACGCCGCAGACGGCGCAAAGTCAGGGAGCGTGTCGAGCGCAAACATGAGCTCCCGGGCACTCTCCAGTTCCGCCTGGCACTCCACGCACGAATGGGCGTGTGCCCGCAGTGGGGCCACGCCAAAGCCTTCTTCTCCGTCGAGAAGCAGCTCGATTTCGTCTGGTCTGAGGTGTCGGTCGGTGCTCATTCTGATGCCTCCATGAGGAGACTACGCGGAGGAGTCTGGCTGGGTTTCAAGGAAGGTGTCGCGAAGGTGCGAGTTTGTCCGATGAAGTTCCATTCATGCAGACGAAAGAGGCCGTGAGCGTTACATGTCATTCCCGAATCGGCTCCAGCGTCTTGCGAAGCTCGTGCCGGGCTCGGTGGATGTACGTCTTGACCGTCCCCAGCGGCAGGTCCAGTGTGGCGGCGATTTCCTCGTACGAGCGCCCTTCCACGTGACGAAGCATGATGCACGCCCGATACTCCGGCCGCAGCGCCGCGATGGCCCGCTCAATGGCCGACCCCAGCTCCTTGGCCTCGAGCTCGTCGAGCGCGCTCTCCTGCCCGTCTCCAAGCTCCAGCGTGGACGCTTCGACCTCCGCCGCCGTCGTGGCGTTCGGGCTGCCGTCCATGCTGATCGTATCGATCCGTCGACGGCGCAAATGATCGATGGCGACGTTGTTGGCGATCTTGAACAGCCAGCTCGAAAACTTGAACTCGGGGCTGTACTTGTCGATGTGATTCAGGACCTTGATGAACGCGTCCTGCGCCAGATCTTCGGCGGTTTCGCGGTCGCGCACCATGCGGAAGACGAGCGAGAATACCGGCCGCTCGTAGCGGCGCACGAGTTCGCGAAACGCGAGCTCGCGCCCCTGTTGGGCGAGGCGGACGACATCGGCATCAGGGAGGGCTCCCAGCTCGTCTTGGATAGGCATGCGCAGCGGGCAAAGCTAGTCCAGCGGCCGCAAGGGGACCAGCCATGCGGCCATGATTCCGGACTGGCCTGCAAATGCCGCCTCCGTGAAAAGCCGCGAAACGCCGCTTGCTCGGCTCGCCCCGTCCCTCGATGTTTCGGGATGCCACGTACGATGGACGCCCCTCGCAATACGCCCGGTTCGCCGGCCAACGACCTGCCTGTCGCCGCGAACGCTGCTCGGGGGGACGGGAAGCGCGAATACGTGCAGCAGATGTTCTCCGACATCGCGCCGCGCTACGATTTGCTCAACCACGTCCTCTCGCTGAACATCGACAAACGGTGGCGTCAGCGGGCGTTGCGCCTGCTCGGGTGGACCACCAGTCCCGCCGGCACCTATCTCGACCTCTGCGCCGGTACCCTCGACGTGGGCGCGTTGCTGGTCAAGCAGGCGGGCTTCACGGGGTTCGTTGCGGGTGCCGATTTCGCCGTGCCCATGCTGCAGTACGGCAAAGGCAAAGCCTCGCGTGACGTACTGGCGCCCGTCGGCGCCGACGCCCTCCACCTCCCCTTCGGCAACGCCTGTCTGGATGGCGGAATTGTCGCCTTCGGCATTCGCAACGTAGCCGATCTCGATGCCGGACTGCGCGAAGTGCATCGTGTGCTCAGGCCCGGTGCGCGCTTTGTCATTCTCGAGTTTTCCACGCCGCGTTTCGCTCTCGTGCGGGCGGCGTATCTCGCCTACTTCCATTACGTACTGCCACTCATCGGCCGCATCGTGAGCGGACACAAGTCGGCATACACGTACCTGCCGCTCTCCGTGGCACAGTTCCCCACCGAAGAAGCGCTGGCCGAGCACATGCGCCGCGCCGGCTTCTCCTCCGTCGTCTGGGAACGGCTCACGCTCGGCATCGCCGCCATCCATACGGGGACCGTCTGATCGGCGCCCTCGACATCGCATGACACTCGATACCCTCTCTCAATTCATCGACGCGATCGATCGGATCGGCGAGCTGCATCGCATTGCGCAGCCCGTGAAGGTGCATCTCGAACTCACCGAGATCGCCGATCGCGTGTCGAAAATGCCCGGCGGCGGCAAGGCGCTGCTCTTCGAACAGCCCGTGCTGCGCGACGGGACCGTTTCGCAGTATCCGGTGGCGATCAATCTGTTCGGGTCCATGCGTCGCATGGCGCTCGCGCTTGGTGTGAAGTCGCTCGATGACATCGGCGATCGCATCACGCAGCTCATGGATCTCAAGGTTCCGGACGGGTTCTTGGGCAAGTTGTCGTTGTTGCCGCGACTGCTGGAGATCTCCAAGTTCCCGCCGCGCGTAAAGGGGGGCACGCCCTCCTGTCAGGAAATCGTGTGGCAGGGCGACGAGATCGATCTGGACAAGATTCCCGTGCTGCATTGCTGGCCCGAAGACGGCGGACCGTACATCACGATGACGGCCGTGATCAGCAAGGACCCCGTGCGCGGCATACGCAACGTGGGCATGTACCGGGTGCAGCAGCTGGGCAAGAAGCACGTGGCCATGCACTGGCAGCGGCATAAGACGGGTGCCGAACACATGCGGCAGATGGCCGAGCGCGGCGAACAGATGCCCGTTTGCATCGTTGTAGGGAGCGATCCCGCGAGCATGTTCAGCGCGAGCGCACCACTGCCGCCCAACATCGACGAGTTTCTCTTCGCCGGGTTCCTGCGCAAGGATCCCGTGCGTCTCGCCAAGGCCGTCACGAATGATCTCGAAGTTCCGGCCGATGCGGAGTTCGTGATTGAAGGCTACATCGATCCGGCGGAAGCGCTCGTGGTGGAAGGGCCCTTCGGTGACCATACCGGCTTCTACTCCGAAGCCGATCTGTATCCCAAGGTGCACGTCACGGCCGTGACCATGCGCAAGAACGCGGTGTACTCCACGACCATCGTGGGGCGGCCGCCCATGGAAGATTTCTATCTGGGTCACGCCACCGAACGCATCTTTCTCCCGTTGCTCAAGCTCACGACGCCGGAGATCGTCGACTATCACATGCCGGCCGAGGGTGGCTTTCACAACCTCGTGTTCGTGAGCATCGACAAGAAGTATCCGGGGCACGCCGACAAGGTGATGCACGCCTTGTGGGGACAGGGGCTCATGTCGCTCGCCAAGGTACTCGTGGTCGTCGACAAGGAGATCAACGTGCGCAACCCGGTCGAGGCGTGGTGGGTGGCGCTGAACAACATGGACCCGCAGCGCGACGTGCGCTTCACCATGGGGCCGGTGGACGTGCTCGACCACGCGAGTCGAGCGTTCACCTACGGCAGCAAGATGGGCATTGACGCAACACGCAAATGGCCGGAAGAAGGCTTCACGCGTGCGTGGCCCAAGGTGATCGAGATGGACGACGCCACGAAAAAGGCGGTCGACGCGCGGTGGGCCAGTCTGGGGCTGCCCCCCGTGGGCCATCCGTGACCAACGCCAGCGGCATTGTGCCTCCCAAGGGCGCTCGCGACGGGCAGCTGCTGCGCGGGCAATCGTTGCCGGTGCGCCTCGCCAACTTCGTCAAGTTGCCGCACACCGTGTTCGCGATGCCCTTCTCGCTGGTGGGCGTGATCTTCGCGAGTACAGTCGCGCCGGTCACGCCAGCCATGGTGGGGTGGGTGCTGCTCGCGTTCACGAGTGCGCGTTTTGCGGCGATGGCGTTCAATCGCCTCGTCGACCGTGATGTCGATGCGATCAACCCCAGGACGGCCATGCGCGAACTGCCGGCGGGTACACTCACGGTGGGGCAGGCGAAGCTCAGCATCGCGATGACCAGCGTGCTCTTCGTGTTTGCCAGTGGCATGCTCAACCCGCTCTGTCTGGCGCTCTCCCCCATCGCGCTCCTGTGGGTGCTCGGATACAGCTACACGAAACGCTTCACCCGCTGGTCGCATTTGTGGTTGGGGCTCGGGCTCGCCATTGCCCCGGTTGGTGGCTATCTCGCCATAACGGGGGCCTGGAGTGAACCGTGGTGGCTGCTGATCGTCTTCGCGCTCGCGGTGGTGTGCTGGAGCGGCGGCTTCGACATGATTTACGCGCTGCAGGATGCGGAGTTCGACGCGCGACACGGATTGCACAGCGTGCCCAGCAAGTTCGGTGTGCGCAAAGCCATTGGCATTGCGCGGGCACTTCATGTGCTCGCGGTCGTCTGTTTTTCCATCGTCGTCGCTTCGCAGCCGCTTGGCAACGTGTCGCCGCTGGTGGATGGCATACTGTGGGTCGCCGTTGCCGGCATCGCCGGAATGCTGCTTTGGGAGCATCGACTCGTCAGGGCCGACGACCTCTCGCGCATTGATGCAGCATTCTTCACCATGAACGGACTGATCTCCTTGGGCTTCTTCGCGTCGGTGCTGGTGGCCCGCGTCCTCATGCTGCGGGACGCATGATCACCGTCGCCCAGTCTCACGTCACGCGACACCCCGTGGTGCTCGCCATTACCGGCGCCTCGGGGGCGCCGTATGCAGTACGCCTGCTGCAGCTGCTGGTGGAACTGCAGGTGCCGACGTGGCTCATTGTGTCGGGGCACGGGTGGCGCCTGCTGAGTACCGAGAGCGATATCGCCGACTTGCCGGCGTTGCGCGCGCATGTCGGTACGGCCGCGTTCGACGCCTGCGTCAACGTCTTCGATGACAACGACCGCGGCGCAGCTCCCGCCAGTGGCTCGGCGCGCACGAGCGGCATGGTCGTGTGCCCGTGCAGCATGGGGACGGTGAGCGCCATTGCGCACGGCACGTCACGCTCGCTGGTGGAGCGCGCGGCCGACGTGGCGCTCAAGGAGCGGCGCAAGCTCATTCTCGTACCACGCGAAACGCCATTCTCGCTCGTGCATCTCGAGAACCTCACCGCCGTGACGCGGGCGGGCGCTACGGTCGTCCCGGCGGCGCCGGGCTTTTATCACCAGCCGCAGACCATTGCCGATCTGGTGGATTTCATGGTGGCGCGTGTGCTCGACCATCTGGACATCGAGCATCGCGTCGGGAAGCGCTGGGGCGAGGCTGAGTAAACGGTGAGCCTCGATCCGACCCTCTTCGCAAAGCAGGTCCAGCGTGAGCAGCAACGCGCGCGCGTTCGCATCGGACTGCCATTCGGGCAATACTGGGTTGCGACCACGCTGGTCGGTTTCGTCTTCGCATCGCTGTACCGAGTGCCATTCCCCCAGCGATTCGTGGTCGCCGTGAGCGGTGGACTCATTGGCAGCACCGTGATCATGGTCGCCGTGCGCGTGGTACTGTGGATGTCGGAACGCGGGGCGTTGGCGGTGCTCGAACCCGGCGGCCGTGGGCGGGAGACGGTGGTGTACTCGCACGCCGAAGCCCTCGCGGTAACCGGTAACCTCGAGGCGGCCGGCAAGGCATTCGAGCAAGCGCGGGTCGAACACGGCGAGCGGGCGTCGTTGCTGCGGGCAGAGGCCGATGTGCATCTGCACGCCGACGGCGACCCGGCACGGGCCCGTGAATTGCTCATGCGCCTGCGACGATCGAGCGACGCGAGTCGTGCGGACGAGCTCTATGCCACGCATCGGCTCGTCGATCTGTATCTTGGTCCTTTGCACGACCACGCGCGGGCCATGGCGGAGCTACGGCGCTTGGCTGAACGGTTTCCCGGCACGCCGGACGCGCGAGGCGCCCTCGCGGCGCTCGCACGCCACCGCGCCTCCATGCACGATGCATCCGAACTCCAATGACTTCACCGGCGACAATGATCGGACTCATTTCCGATACGCACGGTCTCGTGCGCCCCGAAGTGTTCGAAGCGCTGCAGGGCGTGTCGCAGATTCTCCATGCCGGCGATGTGGGGCCGGCGGACGTGCTGGCCGAGCTCAGTGCCATTGCTCCGGTCCGCGCGGTCTACGGCAACACCGACGCCCCCGGACGTGCGGATCTCCACGAGCGCATCGAAGACGTGATCGATGGGGTTCGCATTGTGGTCACGCACGGCCACGAACTGGGGAGCCCGACGCCGCCGAAGCTCGTGGGCGCCTATCCCATGGCCGACGTCATCGTGTACGGGCATACGCACCAGCAACTCATCACCAAGGCGGCGCGTCGCATCGTGATCAATCCGGGTGCGGCCGGACCGCGTCGGTTCAAGCTCCAGCCCTGTGTCGCGCGACTGTACCTCTGGCAGGGGAAGGCCGATGTCGAACTCGTCCCGTTGGGGATCGAAGCGGAGTAGCGCGCGCTACGGTTGCTGCAACCTGCGCACGTGGGCCGCGAGCTGCTCCAGCGCCCCCACTACGCTGTCGGCCACGAGCGCGCCATCGCCATTCCGCCCACGGAACCACGATTCCACGAGCAGCAACTCGTCGAGTTGATCGACCATCGCGCCCGTAGGTGGTTGTACGGCACGCGCCTCGATGGCCTGCATGGCGTTCACCGCATCGGGGTCACTGCAGCGCGCTTCGGCCATCACGCGACCGTGCCGTACGAGATAGAGCCGGTCGTCGGCATCGCGGCCGGGCACGGCATACACGAAGCTGGGGCGGGTGAGTGCCTGACGGACTCGCCCCAATTGCCCCTCGAGCTCCTGCAACGCCGTCAGCCGGTCGCGCAGCCACCCGGCGCGCTCGTACGCAAGTGCCGCGCTCGCCATCGCCATTTCGCGTACCAGCTGCTGCTGCGGCGTATTGTCGCGCCCTTCGAGCACCGCTTTGGCGCGCGCAAGGTGCGCGCGGTACTCGTATTCGCTGGGCGCGCCGACGCACGGCCCCAGGCAGCGGCGCGTTTCGAAGCGATGACACCCGGGGGTCCGCCGCATGGCCGGGTGCAGGTCGTCGAAAAGTCCGGCCACGTCGCGCATGTGCATGGGCACGCGGTCGGTGCAATCGCGGAGGCCGAGGGCATCGTTGAGCACGCGCAGCGCGTCCTGCAACGGCCGGCGCGATGCGAACGGGCCCACCATGTGCGCGATGTCGCGTGAGCGCGCGGCGGCGCTGGCGCGCTGAATGCGTAAACGCGGCGCGGGCCCTTTGGCGATGGTGATGACCCACCATTTGTCGAGCGGACGCGCCGATCGCACGTTGTAGCGAGGCAGATGCGCGCGAATGAGGCGGACTTCGCGCAGCAGCGCGGCAAACTCGCTGGGCTGGGCTTCCCACTCGATGCGCGTGGTTTCGCGCAGCAGGCGCGCGTGACGGTGTTCGGGCCACGGCAACCGGAAATATGACAGCAGGCGTGTTCGCACCTGGGTACTCTTGCCCACGTAGAGCACTTCACCGTGCGCGCCGCGCATGAGGTACACGCCCGGTTCGTTGCGGGCGCTCTCGCGAACCTGCGCCTTGAGCCGCGCCACGTCGGCGTCGGGTGAGAGAACAGCGAGATCGAGCTGCGTGGCGAGGGCCGGCTTGCGCTTGCCGCGCGCTGCCGGGAGTGCCGATTTAAGCCCTCCGTAGAGCTCAGTACTGACACCCCGCGCAGAAGACCGTACTGCGCCCGTCCACGGCATGGGTGCCGACCAGGCGCCGGCCGCATCGGAGGCAGGGCGCACCGGCGCGGCCATAGGCGGCCAGCTGTTCGACGAAGGCGCCGCGCTCACCGCGTGCGTCCCGATAATCGCGGAAGCTGGTACCGCGCGCCGCGATGCTGGCCGTGAGCACCGCCTGCAACTCGTGCCGCAACACCGACAGTTCCTCGGTCGAGAGCGTGCGGGCCTCCCGGGATGGATCGATTCCAGCGCGCCACAGGGCCTCGTTCGCGTAAATGTTGCCAACGCCAGCGAGTCGCTTCTGGTCCATCAGGACAATTTTGATGGCCTGTCGTGACTCCCGAATACAACCCGAAAATGCAGCATCGTCGAGGGTGGGGTCAAGGGGGTCGGCACCAAGTGCGCCAGAGTATTCCGCAAACCGCGCCGGAGCCATGAGGGCGACGGTGCCCAAGCGGCGCACGTCACGGTAGTGCAGCGCGCGTCCATCGCGCAGCGCAAAGGTCACGCACACATACGCGCGCTCGGCGTCATCCAGCGAACCGTCGTCGACCACCATCCCACCCGTAAAGCGCGGCTGCACCACCACGCGCCACGCCGGCTCCAGCGACGCCAGCTCGGGGCGTTCGTCGATGTCGAGCACGATGAGCTTGGCGCGTCGCCATACGCGGCGGATGGGCGTTCCGACCAAACCGCTGCAGAACTCGTCGGCGGTGGCGTCACGGAGCACGTCCGGTCGAGCGACGCGTACACCTGTGATGACGGCGCCCACGACCATCTCGTGCAGGTCGCGGGCAATCGTTTCCGTTTCTGGGAGTTCGGGCATACCGGCGGCGTGTGGCGGGCGCGTCAGCGGCGCCGAGCCAGCTCGTTAAAGTCTGGCGGCTTCGCGCCAGCCGATGTCACGACGGTAGATGGCCCCTTCGAACTCGATGCGATCGGCGGCTTCGCGCGAGGCCATTTGCGCCGAGGCAAAGTCGTCGGCGAGCGCAGTCACCGCGAACACGCGACCACCACTCGTGAGCAGCTCACTGCCGCTACGCTTCGTGCCGGCGTGAAACACGCGAATGTCGTCGCTGAAACTGGGGAGATGCACCGGATAGCCCGTGACGGGCGCATCGGGATATCCGCCGCTTGCCACCACCGTGGTCACACTCGCCCCGCGGCGCCACGTGAACGGCGACAGGCTGCCAATGCGCGCACCACGGGCGACCGCCAGCATGGGGTCGAGCAGACTGCTCGTGAGCATCGGCAGAATCGCTTGCGTTTCCGGATCGCCAAAGCGGCAGTTGAACTCCACCACCTTGGGGCCATCGGGCGTGAGCATCAGCCCCGCGTACAGCAGTCCACTGAACGGCGTGCCACGCTTGCGCAACGCATGCAGCGTGGGAAGAAAGACACGTTCCGTCACGTCGTCGACGAGCGCCGGCGTGCTGAACGACACCGGCGTATAGGCGCCCATGCCCCCGGTGTTCGGCCCCTCGTCGCCATCGAGCAGCCGCTTGTGGTCCTGCGCGCCGATCATGGGAAGCACATCGTAGCCGTCGGCGATCGCGAACAACGACAGCTCTTCGCCGGTCATGAACGACTCCACCAGACACTCGGCGCCCGCTTCGCCAAACACGCGATCATCGAGAATGCGATCGATCGCGTCGAACGCCTCCTTCTCGGTGTGACACACGATGACGCCCTTGCCCGCCGCGAGTCCGCTCGCCTTGATCACCACGGGCGCCCCGAAGCGCGCGCGCACTGCGTCCTTGGCGTCGCGCGCTATGCGATGCGTTTCCGCATGCGCGGTGGGAATGCCCGATGCCATCATGAGCGCCTTGGTGTCGGCCTTGCTCGTCTCGACGGTCGCCGCACCCATGGTGGGGCCGAACGCGGGGATGCCTCGCTGCTGTAGGTAGTCCACGACACCCGCTGCGAGCGGTGCTTCCGGACCAACCACCACGAGTTCCACCTGCTCCTGCTCGGCCAGCGCCGCCACTTCGTGCGGATCGTTCGCGTTGATGGCCACGGTACGTGCCAGTTCCGCGATGCCAGGGTTGCCCGGCGCCGCGATCAGTTCGACCGGGGCATTCTCACGCGAGAGCGCGTCTGCAAGGGCGTGTTCACGGCCGCCCGAGCCGAGGAGGAGAATCTTCATTGGCGGAAATCTAGCCCGGAACGCCGGAGCCGTAGGACTGAGCACTCGGAGCTGGCACTACGAACGACGAACTCCCTCGGAAATCACGCGAGTTTCGAGGGAGTTCGATGTGTGTCGTTGGAGTTCCTAGCTCTCCGTGTGCCCGCTCGGGGGCGGCTCACTCGGCGGCGGCGGAGGAGCCGACGGTCCGGTATCGCCCATACTGGCCGCCGCCTTGAACGCATCGCGGAACGCGTCGGCAGCGCGATTGATCACACCACCCACCGCGTCAGCCGCTTCCTTCGCGCGCTCCTTGTAATACGCCGACGCGTCGTGCAGGTCGTCGCGGAAGGGCCGTTCTGCTTCACTGCCGCGACGGATGTAATCGCCGCCAAGGATGACGCCGTAGGCCCCGGACTGCTGCCAGCGATTGAGTTCGCCGGCGCGCACCGTGTGGAAGGGATGCTCGCGCAGCGCAGTGTTGAGTGCCTTGAGCACGCTGTCCCACGCGCTGCCACCCATCTCGTAATCTTCGGCTTGCGCGAGATAGGCGTCGAGGTCGATCGCATCGCCGTCGGCCTTGCCTCCCGCCAGCTTGAGGAAGGTCATGAGGCTGGCGCGCGGGTCCTGGGTGCCGAGCATACCGGCGCGATCGGCGCTGAGCTCGGACGTGCGGTACCACTCGAGCAAGGCGAGCTGGAAGGGGAGCAAGGCAATGCTCGCCAACAACGGCAGCGCGCTCATGCCGAAGAAGAGCACGATGAGCGCAATGGTGCGATACGTCGTACGCCCGGTCATGATGTGGCCAAGCTGCTGCGCGAGCACGAAGCGCTGTTCGTCGGGTGAAAGCAGTTCGAGCGTGCCCGAGCTGATCACGATGAACGGTTGGTCGAAGCCGACGGCGCCCGCGTTGGCGATAGGTGTTTGCGCCACGTACAGCTGCGGCGCCGGCTGGCCGGCGGCTGGCCAATCGAGCGCATGCAACACGTCCTGATAGCGCGCATGCAAGGCGGGGCGCTGCGTGGGCCCCACCAGTACGGCGTCGCCGAGGAAGAGGTTCCGGACCCCCCGCTCGCCAAAGGCGCCGGCGATCTTGCGGACGACCTCGTCGAAGCCTGGGAGCGCGCGAAGCGCCCGGAGGGCAGCCCGGTCGGCAGGGTGCTCCCACGACACGGAGCTGATTTGCGTGAGTTGGATGGCCATGGGACTCCGTACGGCAGCCAAGCCGGAAAGGTTGCAGAAACCGAGAACTCTGAGCCCAAGCCCAAAACCCGAAACTGATCAGTTTCGGGTTTTGGGTTCCGGCTCTGGGTTAGCGGTCAACCGCGTGTCAAATCCCCACCAACGCCTGCTCCAGGTCCGCCACCAGGTCCTCGGCGTCTTCGATGCCGCAGCTCAGACGGACCATTCCCTCGGTGAGGCCCATCGCGTCCTTCACTTCGGCGGGGACGGAGCCGTGCGTCATGGTGTAGGGGTGGTTCGTGAGGCTTTCCACACCGCCCAGCGACTCGGCCAAGCTGAAGACCTTGACCCGCTCGAGGAACTGGCGCGCATTGTCCTTCGTGCCCAGTTCGAGGGTCATCATGCCGCCAAAGGCCGACATCTGCCGTTTGGCCAGTTCGTGGTGCGGATGGCTGGGGAGCCCCGGGTAAATGACCCGCTCGTGGCCGAGGCGGCCGGCGAGGAAGTCGGCGACCTGCCGGCCGTTGAGGTCGTGCTGTTTCATGCGCAGCGGCAGCGTCTTAGTCCCACGGAGGGCGAGCCAGGCGTCGAATGGCCCGGGGACGGCCCCGGCGGCATTGAGAATGAACTGCAGCCGATCGGCGAGGTCATCCTCAAGAACAACCGCGAGCCCGCCGATCATATCAGAGTGACCGTTGATGTACTTGGTGGTCGAATGCCAGACGATGTCCGCTCCCAGTTCGAGCGGGCGCTGGTAGATCGGCGTGGCGAAGGTGTTGTCGACGATCAGCAGCACCTGATGGCGCTTGGCGATTTCGCTCATGGCTCGCAAGTCGGTGAGCCGCATGAGCGGGTTGGTCGGCGTCTCCACCAGCAGGGCGCGCGTGGTCGGCGTCATCGCTTCGTCGACACGCTGCGGGTCGCTGGTATCCACATACGTGAAGGACAGCCCCATATGTTTCAGAATCCGATCGAACAGCCGGAAGGTGCCGCCGTACACATTTTCGGCGCACACGATGTGGTCGCCGGCGCGGAACAGCTTCATGATCGAGTCGAGGCATCCCATGCCGCTGCCGAACGCGAAGCCGTGCGTGCCGCCTTCGAGGACGGCGACGTTGCGCTCGAGCGCCTGTCGCGTGGGGTTCTTGCCCCGGGCGTATTCGTACCCTTTGTTGACGCCGATGCTTTCCTGCACGTAGGTGGACGTGAGGTAGAGCGGCGTCATGATGGCGCCCGACACGGGGTCGGGGCGCTGGCCGGCGTGAATGGCCCGGGTGGCAAAGCCGCCGGTGAGATCTTCGTCGTAAATGCGAGTCATGGGCTCCGGATCATCCGTGGGGAGGTGCAGCGGGAAACTAGCGTCGCATCCGCACGCGGGCGAGTCGTTCGCCGAACCGGCGTTGCCCGTCGCGGCCAGCGTGCCGGCGCGTTGCAGCCGCCGGTCGTGCACTGGCCGCGGTTGCCACGCGATCCCAAGCCGGCCGCCTGATATGCGGTTGCTGAACGCGCTTGGCGGCGATGCCCGTCGCTGTCTCATCGTCGATGATGAGCCGGCGTTGCGGGCTGTCCTGCGCCGCCTCATGGCGGCCGAAGGCTTTGCGTGTGCCGAAGCAAGCTCCGGCGCCGAAGCGGTGGCGATACTCGAGCGCGAGACGTTTCCGCTCGTGCTCTCCGATTTCCACATGCCGGAGATGAACGGGGCCGAGCTGTTGGCGAGTATTTGCTCGCGTTGGCCCCGGACGGCGGTACTGATCATTACTGCCGTGTCCGATGTCAACCTGGCGGTCCGGTGCCTCGAAGGGGGGGCCCTCGACTACCTGACCAAGCCGTTCTCCTCGGACGAGGTGCGCGCGCGCGTGTTGCAGGCGCTCGAGAAACGACGGCTGTTGCTGGACAACGAGGCATATCGCTGCAACCTCGAGGAACGAGTCGCCCAGCAGGCGTGCAAGTACGAAGAGCTGTTCATGGCCGCGCTGCAGTCGCTCGCTGATGCCCTCGAAGTCAAGGACAGCTACACGTGGGGGCATTCCACGCGCGTCTCACGTTACGCCATGGCCATTGCGCGTGAGCTGCGGTTCGATCGGGAACTGCTCGATCAGCTGGAGTTCGGGAGCCGCCTGCACGACATCGGCAAGATCGGTGTTCGGGAGTCGGTGCTGAACAAGAACGGTCCGCTCACCGAGGCCGAGTATGCGCACGTGATGGAGCATCCGGTCATCGGGTGGCGACTCTTGGCCCCGCTCCTGCGCGATATGCCCATCGCCTTGGCCGTCGTGCGATCACATCACGAACGATTCGACGGACGCGGCACGCCCGATGGATTGGCGGGGGCGGATATTCCCTTGGCGGCGCGCATTACGGCGGTGGCGGACTCGTTCGACGCCATGACGAGCGGTCGCCCGTATCGCGACGGCATGGCCGTCGAGCAAGCCGTGGCTGAATTGCGCCGGTGCGCGGGTACCCAGTTCGACCCGCAGTGCGTGCATGCCTTCGAACAGGCCTTGGCCGACGGTGCCATTCAACGGCCGGATTCGCGCGTTCAGCGGCAAGTGTCGCTGCAGATCGTGGCGTGACGGCGTGCGGCGCGGCCGTGTACGTGGTGCACGTCACACCGCAGCGCTGATCGCGCTACCGGCAGCCCGACAGGTGGTGCACCGTGGCGGATACCCCACGGCTGTCGTCGGCAACGCTGATCACGCGCTTGAGCGCCGACTGGACGAGCGGTCTCGCGTTGATGTCGCGTGCAAGGTCGTCGAGGGCTGGTGCGGTGCCCACGAGCAGGGTGACGTCATCGCCTTCGATCCGCGCTCGGCAGGACGCGGTGGTCACGTGCTCCGGCAGGTGCAGCCAGCCACCCGCGAGCAGTGGAGCTGCCACCCCGTACACCACCGCAGACGGTGTGGCCAACGGCGACATCACCAGGGTACGGTCCACGGGCGTGTAGGCATGGGTTGCCATCGCCGTGCGTGCCGCCGCCAGCAGGACGCGGTGGGTGAAAGCTGTCTCGTGGTGTGCGAATCGCAGACACGGTTCGTCGGCGCCCTCCGCGGCGGTATCGCCTACCAAGTCGAGGCCGTAATGATTGCCGAGGTCGATGAACTGCTCCCGATCTGCCAGGACCAGACGTGCTGCGGCCGGCGCATCGTCGAGGAGGACGAGTGGGACGGCGCCGGCAAGGCGTGATGCCAGGTCACTCGTGGTGAAGACGGCCCCCACCGCCAGTGTGTGACACTGTGCCGCGAGGTGGGCGTCGGACTCGGCCGGGTCGAGGACCACTGCCGCCCGCCCGTCGCTGGCTGCGAGGGCCAACAACCATGAGGGGCCGTTGGGAAGCAGAATGCCCGACCTTCGCCCTGCCAGCGCCCGCACCAGCGGCGCAGACCGTTGCAGGAGGGTCGTCCCCGCCGAGACCAGCTGCGAAGCGGTGAGCGGGCCAATGCAGCCGCCGCTAGCGGCGAGGGCGAAGGGGAGCAGAGCGAGCGGGTCCATGCGTGGAGCATAACGGTCTCGCGGCGTTCGTGCGCACGGGGGCCACCGCCGTAACGCCCCCGCCCCCGAATCGTCCTGCCGACGAGGTTGCCGGCGCAGGAACAATCAGCCCGCGAGCGTCGAGCGCGTCGCTCGGCGTTGGTTCCCGTGGCGTAACTCGTCTAGCTTACCGGCAGCGCAGCATAGTCGCCGCGGCAGGGAACATCCCTGCCCGGATCTCTCGAGGAGTCCTATGGGTTTTGACGGGTTGATGGTGAGCGTGTCTGGCGTTCGCGGACGTGTCGGTGACGCGCTGACCCCGGAGGTCATCGCGACGTACGCGGCTGCCTTTGGCGCATGGGCGTCGCGGAACGGCAACCGACGTGTCGTCGTCGGCCGTGACAGTCGTGTGTCCGGCCCCATGTTCACCCGCATCGTGCACGGGGCGCTCGAGTCGGTCGGCTGCACCGTCATCGATATCGGGATGGCGCCAACCCCCACCATTCAGCTGGCGGTCGAGCATCATCACGCTGCGGGAGGTCTCGGCATTACCGCGAGCCATAACCCCATCGAATGGAACGCCCTCAAGTTCATCGGCGCGTCGGGGTTGTTCCTGTCGGCCGCCGAAGGCGCTGACATGCGTGCCCTGCTCGACAGCGGTATACCGCGTGCGACGTGGGACACGCTCGGGCACATCGAACCAGACGGCGACGCGGTAGCGCGGCACCTCGAGCAGCTGTTGGCGCTCCCGTGGCTCGACGTCGAGGCCATTCGCGCCGCCCGCTTCCGCGTGGCGCTCGATTGTTGCCATGGCGCGGGCAGTGTGATCATGCCGCAGCTGCTCACTGCACTCGGCTGCGAGGTGTACGCCATCAACATGGAACCCGATGGCAAATTCCACCGTCCACCCGAGCCGGTGGCCGAGAACCTTGGCGAGCTCGCGGCGCTCGTGAAGGCCACGCAGGCGCACATTGGCTTTGCCACCGATCCCGACGTGGACCGTCTGGCCCTGGTCCTCGACGACGGGGTCGCGCCCGGTGAAGACTACACCTTGGCGTTCGCGGCACGCACCGTGCTCACGCATCGTCCCGGGCCGGTGGTCACCAACCTGTCCACCAGCAAAGTGGTGTCCGACGTGGCGGCCGAATTCGGCGTGCCGTTTCAGTTTGCCAAAGTCGGCGAAGTCCACGTGGCCATTGCCATGCGCGACGCCGGTGCGACCATCGGCGGCGAAGGCAACGGCGGCGTGATTCTGCCCGAAATGCATTTGGGTCGCGACGCCCCCGTGGGTGCCGCCCTGATGCTGCAGTTGATGGTCGACGAGGGGCGTCCGTTGTCGCAGCTGGTCGCTGCCAAGCCGCGGTATGTCATCGTCAAGGACAAGCTCGATCGCCCCGACGCACCGCTCGATGCGGTATACGAGACGTTGCGCACGGCGTTCCCGGATGCCGTTGCCGATATGCAGGACGGCTTGCGCCTCGATTGGTCCGACCGGTGGGTGCATCTGCGCCCGTCCGGCACGGAACCCATCGTGCGCGTGATTGCCGAGGCGCCGTCCGAGGCGGACGCGCGTCGCCTGATCGCCCAGGCTCGCGAGCCGCTCGCGGCCCTCGTCTGAGTCTGCGCGTTTTCCTCTGACCTGACCTCTCATGTGTGGAATCGTAGGGTACGTCGGTAATCGAATGGCCACGCCGATGCTGATCGAGGGGCTCAAGCGCCTCGAGTATCGCGGGTACGACTCCGCGGGTGTCGCGATCATGAACGGCACGGGTGTCGAAACGCGTCGCGCGGCGGGCAAGATCTCGCGGCTCGAGTCCGCCATTGCCGCCAATCCGCCGCAGGGGACCATGGGTATTGCCCACACGCGTTGGGCAACGCACGGGCCGCCGACGGAGGCGAACGCGCATCCCCACGTCAGCCAGAACGGCAAGATCGCCGTGGTGCACAACGGCATCATCGAGAACGCGACCGCGCTCAAGGCGGGACTCGAAGCGCGCGGCTACGTGTTCAAGTCGGATACCGACACCGAAGTGCTCGCACACCTCATCGAAGCCGCCTATGCCGGCAGTCTGGAAGCGGCGGTCATCGAAGCGCTCAGCCAGGTGGACGGGACATACGGCATGGCCGTCCTTTCGAGTGACGAGAAGGACACGATTGTCGCGGCCCGCAAGGGCAGCCCGTTGCTCATCGGGATCGGTGAAGGCGAGTTCTTCATCGCGTCGGATGCATCGGCCATTCTCTCGCAGACCCGGCACGTGGTCTATCTCGATGACGGCGATGTCGCGGTGGTCACGCGCGACGGATACAAGGTGCTCGATCTCGACGCGACCATCCGCGAAAAGCCGGTCACGCGCATCGAGTGGGATCTCGCGCAGATCGAACGTGGCGGGTATCCGCATTTCATGCTCAAGGAGATTTTCGAGCAGCCCACCACCGTGGAGAACACCATGCGTGGGCGCCTCATCCTCGAGGAAGGCTTTTCGAAGCTGGGCGGTCTGAACATCTCCAAGGAGGATCTGCTCAACATCGACAACATCATCATCACGGCGTGCGGCACCAGCTGGCACTCCGCGCTCATCGGCGAAATGATGATCGAAGAGCTGTGTCGCATTCCGGTCGAAGTGGAATACGCGTCGGAGTTCCGCTACCGCAATCCGATCGTCACGCCGCGCACGTTGTGCATTGTCATTTCGCAGTCGGGTGAAACGGCCGACACCCTGGCGGCCATGCGCGAAGCCAAGCGCCGCGGTGCGCGCACGCTTGGCCTCGTCAACGTGGTCGGATCGACCATCGCTCGCGAAGACGACGGCGGCATCTATTTGCACGCCGGCCCCGAAATCGGGGTGGCATCGACCAAGGCGTTCACCAGTCAGGTGGTGGCGTTGGCGCTGTTCACACTCAAGTTGGCCCGTTTGCGTGACCTCAGTGTGGCGCGCGGTCGCGAGATCGCGCAGGCGTTGGCGAACTTGCCGGGGCAGATCCAGAGCATTCTCGATCGCGCCGAGGAAATCGAAGCGCTGGCCGAAGAATTCAAGCGCGCGTCGAATTTCCTGTATCTTGGCCGTGGCTACAACTTCCCGGCCGCGCTCGAAGGGGCGCTCAAGCTCAAGGAAATTTCGTACATCCACGCCGAGGGATACCCCGCCGCCGAGATGAAGCATGGCCCGATCGCGCTCATCGACGAGATGATGCCGGTGGTGTGCATCGCGCCACACGATTCGGTGTTCGACAAGATCACGTCGAACATTCAGGAGGTGAAGGCGCGCAAGGGCAAGGTCATCGCCATCACCACGCGCGACGAGCCCAGCCTCGCCGGGAAGCTCGATTACGAGGTCCGTATTCCGGAGACACTGGACCTGCTGACCCCCATTCTGGCCAGCGTGCCGCTGCAGCTGCTCGCGTACTACATCGCGGTCAAGCGGGCCTGCAACGTGGACCAGCCGCGGAACCTGGCGAAGTCGGTGACGGTGGAGTAACCGCCGTCCCGGCCTGCTGTCCCCGAAGCGATTCCACTACCTTTGGGGATGTCCGACCGCACGCCAGCACTCGATACGGCCCCGGCGCCGCTTGGCCTCTCCCGCCTCGAACAGGAGATCAAGCGGCGTCGCACGTTTGCCATTATCTCGCACCCGGACGCCGGGAAGACGACGCTGACCGAAAAGCTCCTGCTGTATGGGGGCGCCATTCACCTCGCCGGCTCCGTCAAGGCGCGTCGCGCCACCCGCCACGCCACGTCCGACTGGATGAAGCTGGAGCAGGAGCGCGGCATCTCCGTCACCAGCTCGGTGCTGCAGTTCGTGTTCCTCGGCTACCAGCTCAACCTGCTGGACACGCCGGGGCACGAAGACTTCTCCGAAGACACCTATCGCACGCTCGTGGCGGCCGACAGCGCCATCATGCTGCTCGACAACCGCCGCGGCGTCGAGGAGCGCACACGGCAGCTGTTCGATGTCTGCAAGATGAAGCGTACGCCGATCTTCACCCTCGTCAACAAGTGCGACCGTCACGGCGAAGATCCGCTCAAACTCATCCAGGACGTCGAGGCGGATCTCGGCATCGATTGCTACGCGGCCACCTGGCCGGTGTTCGAGGACGACAGTTTCGTGGGCGTCTACGACCGCCTCACGCGTGAAGTGCACCTCTTTGAACGCAGCGGGGACCGCGGGGCCACGCGGGCCGACGACACGATCGTCGGTATCGACGATCCCACGCTCATCGACGCGATGGGCGAGCGGGCCTTCGATCGGCTCATGGCCGATATCGAACTGCTCGATGCCGCCGGCCACGAGTACGATCACCAGCGGGTCATCGACGGCGCGTTGACCCCGGTGTTCTTCGGATCGGCGCTGACGAACTTCGGGATCGAGCCGTTCCTGCGCGAGTTCCTCGAATTGGCCCCGTCGCCCGGACCGCGCGAGTCGAGCACGGGGCCAGTCGATCCTGCCCGCGAAGACTTCACCGGTTTCGTGTTCAAGATTCAAGCGAACATGGACCCCAAACACCGCGACCGGGTGGCGTTCCTGCGGGTCGTCTCGGGCCACTTCGAGGCGAACATGCAGGTGGTGCATCAACGCACGGGGAAGCCCATCCGCCTGGCGGCCCCGCAACAGTTCATGGCGCGTGATCGCGTGGCCATCGAGGAAGCATGGCCCGGCGATGTGATCGGCGTGATGGACCGCGGCACGCTGCGCATTGGCGACACGCTCGGGGGCGACGGCAGGATGGAGTTCCAAGGCATTCCGCGGTTTGCCCCGGAGCACTTCGCGCGCGCCATGCCTGCCGATCCGATGAAACGGAAGCAGTTCGATCAGGGGCTCCGTCAGCTCACCGAGGAAGGCGCGGCCCAGGTGTTCTATGCGGAAACCAGCGCCGGCTCACAGCCTATCGTGGGGGCGGTCGGACAGCTGCAGTTCGACGTCATGGCCTTCCGACTCGAGTACGAGTACTCGGCGCCATGCACGTTCGAAAAGATGAGCTATCGCTGGCCGCGCTGGGTGACGGGGCCCAAGGCCGAAGTCGAGCGAATGGCGACCGGACTGGGACGCCTGAAGGTGTACGACCACAAGGGCGCCGTGGTGGTGCTGTTTCAGGACCAGTGGGCGCTGCGCCGTGCGCTTCAGCATGAGACGGGCGTGCAATTCCACGAGACGGCGCCGTAAGGCGGTTCAACCCACTACTCAAAACCTGAAACCCACGACCCGAAACTGATCAGTTCCGAGTCGTGGGTTCAGGTTTTGGGTCCAAAGGTTTTCGGCGCTAGGTCCGCCGTTACTTACCCAGGACGTCGATCTGGCGGCCGACGTGTCCGATGACGAAACCGCCGTCTTCGGTACTCGCGAAGTAGATGCGCAGGCACGTGTTGGGATTGCTCCCCTTCCGCAGCTGATCGCCACACTCCACTTCGCGATCGTTTTCGCGGAAGACATAGGGCGTCTTGCGCGTGGCGTCGGTGGGGCCGGGCGAGTAATCGACGCCGAGGTCCGCGAAGACCTCGCCGAGCGGGCGTCCGAGCGCCCGATCCTGGCGACGACGGCCAACTTCGCCGAGCGCCTTGAGATACGACCATGCGGTGTCCGGATCGGGGAACTCCGATTCCTTCGCCGACGCATACGCCGTCGGGAGAATGCGCAGCGCGTCGCTGTACAGCGCCTGCGCGCGTTCCACCGCTTCGAGCACGGACTGCGGGGCGTCGCTGGCGGGCTTGGCGATGGGCTGGCGTTCCTTGTGCGCGGCGAGCGTGGTGCGCAGGGCGCGCGCCGACGCCTTCTCGGCCTCGAGCGCCTGCCGGGACTCGACGAGGCGCTCGCGTGTCCGCGAAAGCTCGCCTTCGGCGGCGCGCACGGCCTCTTCGAGCTGACGAACGAGGGCGATCATCTGTCCCTTGTCCATCTCCACCCCCGATTCGGCGGCCGCGAGGGCTTCGCTGGCGTCGGGGCGCTGGCTGTACGCGGCGGAGCGCAGATCGCGCATCGTGTCGACGACGGCGGGATCGGAGAACGGACGCTGCACCGAGACTTCGGCGAGCCGCTGCACGAGACGGCGACGCTCACCGGGCAAGGCCAGCGCTCGTGCCAGCACCAGCGGATGCTGGAACGGGTCGGCTTCGAGCGTGAAGCCCGGGAGGTAGGCGCGGGCCGACCCGAGGAACACCGAGCGCGCGTGGCCGCCGACCGCGTCGGAGAGCGCGAAGGTGTCGGAGTGACGCAGCTGGAAGCAGAGCCCCAATCCGAACATTTCGGCCGCGAACTGCTCCGGGGGCAGCACATAGCCGCCGTCGGGCAATTCGGTGAGCAGCAGCACGGGCATGGTGCGCGCGGGATCGCAGAGCACGAAGCGCACGAAGGCGTCGAGCGTACCGGCTTCGAGCTGCGTGGGCGTCCGCTGAAGCGGCCCGTCGTTCGAGGTCAGCGTAAAGGTGGCGTCGAGCTCGGAGAGGAGGCGGGGCGGGCGCACGGGCGGCGGCGCCCCGTTGGCGGCGCCGCCATCGGTGCTCACCCGGATGTTCACTTGCCGGTGCTGGGCACCGGCGGCGCTGGTCGTCACCACGTAGGTCACGTGCGTGGACCATTGCAGCGAACGATCGAGTGGGTCGGGCGCGTGCACGACGATATCGGCAAGCGCCGATCGTTCGTGACGGTAGGGCGCCCAGCGGAGAATGCGCCCGCCGTCGAGCGTGTGATTGGAGGGCGCATCCCAGCTCAACTGCTGGCCCTGATCCAGCCCAAGCCACGCCACACAGGCAGCGAGGAAGGCAGAGTCGGCTTCTGTCGCCGCGGTGCGCGGCGTCAGATCGAAGTGTAGCGCAAGACGTGGTTGCACGGTTCGGATGTGATTGCACTAGCCCCCCCGATCCCTGTCCACAAGCGCAGGCTACGCTTACGTCAGGCGATGACAGAGCCAATCTTTGAGACTATGCGAATACTACTCCAACGCGTGAAACGTGCTGAAGTCCGCATTCGAGAGGAATCGGACGAAGGACCTACGGCGCGGGTCTCCGGACGAATCCATGGCGGATACGTGCTCCTCGTGGGCTTCACTCATTCCGACACGGCGCGGGAAGTGGAGTGGATGGCCGACAAGGTGGTTGGGTTACGGCTGTTTCCAGATGCAGCCCAGAAACTTAACTGCGATGTGATCGAAACGGGCGGGGCACTGCTGGTGGTGTCACAGTTCACGTTGTACGCCGACGCCAGAAAAGGCCGACGTCCCAGCTTCATTGACGCTGCGAAGCCGGACATCGCGATACCGCTATATAACCAGTTCGTGGGGGACTTACGACAGCGGGGACTGAAGGTCGAGACCGGCGAGTTCGGCGCGGATATGGAGGTCGAACTCGTAAATGACGGTCCCGTAACAATTTGGCTGGAACGTGCCGCACCCATCCCGACTTAACGCACCACCCCGACCGTTCGCTGACACTCAGTGGTAAACGGGTCTCCGCAGGGGGCCTCGGCAAAGAGTCCGCACCTGTTCCGATCCGTCGTTTCCGGCAAGGGCGGGTCGGCCGCCCCTCAGGAGGCGCCGAGCGCCTGCTCGAGGTCGGCAATGATATCTGCTACGTGCTCGAGCCCGACGCTCACCCGGACCAGCCCGTCCGAAATGGCGACCGCCTCCCGCTCGGCGGGTGTCAGCTTGCTGTGCGTCGTTGACGCTGGATGGGTGACGATGGTTCGCGTGTCCCCGAGATTGGCGGAGTGCGATACCATGCGCAGGCGATCCAGGAACCGCCGGCCGGCGTCGATCCCCCCCTTGAGCACCAGCACGACGATCCCGCCCCCTTGCGACATCTGCCGTGTGGCGAGTTCGTGCTGCGGGTGGGATGCCAGAAACGGGTAACGCACCGATTCCAGAGCCGGATGCCCCTCGAAGTGCGTCGCAATCGCCAACGCATTGCGGCAATGACGGTCCATACGCACGGCGAGCGTCTCGAGCGACTTGGAAAGTAGCCACGCGTTGAACGCACTCATGGCCGGACCGGTGTGCCGCGCAAAAAAGCGGCAGTCGGCAATGTACTCCCGAGTGCCAATGATGGCGCCCCCCAAGGCACGCCCCTGTCCATCCATGTACTTGGTGGCGGAGTGAATGACCACCGACGCACCACGGGCCAGCGGGCGCTGCAGATATGGCGTCGCGAAACAGTTGTCGACGACCAGCGGTATGCCGCGCGACTGCGCGAGGGCCCCGAGCCATGCGAGATCGATCAGTTCGAGTCCCGGATTGGACGGTGTCTCGATGAAGATGAGCTTCGTCTCCGGACGAAGCAGGCGCTCCCAGCTGGCCGCGTCGCCCACGTCGGCATAGTCGCTCTGCACCCCCCACTTGGGGAGAATGCGCGTGAACAGTTGGTGCGTGCTGCCGAACAGCGCGCGTGATGCCAGCACGTGATCGCCGCTCGAGACGCGCGCCGCAATGGCACAGAACACGGCCGACATCCCCGACGAGGTCGCGATCCCGTCTTCCCCTCCCTCGAGCAGGCACAGCTTGCGCACGAATTCGTCGGTGTTCGGATTCGCGTAGCGGCTGTAGACGTGGCCGGCTACCTCCTCGGAGAACAGCGCGCGTGCATGCTCGGCGTCGTCGAACCGGAAGCTCGACGTGAGATACAACGGCACGGAGTGTTCGCGTTCCGGCGAGACCGGCGCCTGTGCCCGAATGGCAAGCGTTTCGAAGTGGGCGTCCGTCGGATCGAAGGAGTCGGTGGACATGATCGCAGGAGCAGGAGCAGGGTCGGGAAAGGGCCGGCGCTGCCGTCGGCAGCGATTGCCCGGTAAACTTACCGCATGAACGCTACGATCCGGACGCCCGTTCGCGTCATCCTTGCTTCGCAGTCACCGCGCCGTCGCGAATTGCTCGCACAGATCGGGCTCGTCCACGAAGTCCGGCCGGCCCACATCGATGAGTCGGTGCACCCGGGGGAGGAGCCAGTGCCGCACTGCGAGCGGCTGGCGCGAGACAAAGCGCATACGCTGGCGTTGCAGTATCCCGATGCCCTCGTCATCGGTTCCGATACCATCGTCGTGATCGACGGGGCCATTCTCGGCAAGCCGAGCGATGCGGCCGATGCGATGGCCATGCTCGAACGGCTCTCGGGGCGTGAACACACGGTGTACACCGCCGTCGCGGTGGCTCGCGGGGAACGGGCGCTCTCCGCCGTCGAGGCGGTGCGCGTGCAGTTCCGTGCGCTCACGCGCGAGCAGATCGAGGCATACGTGCGCACGGGCGAACCGATGGACAAAGCCGGCGCCTACGGGATTCAGGGATTCGGGGCCACCATGGTCGCCCGTATCGACGGTGACTACTTCGCCGTGATGGGGCTTCCGTTGGGTCGCCTGGTCGAGTTGCTGAGCGGTATGGGCTATCGGTACGCGTTCGAGCCGCTTACCGCGTAAGTCCACGGTCGCGCAGGGCCTGTAGTCGGGCGGGTGCATACACGCGCTGCCAATGCGCCAGCTTGTCGGCCACATGCTGCGCGGTAATGCGTGGCAGTCGCCCTTCCCGATACCCCATGTCCAGCGGGTAGTCTTCGCCCGGATCGCCGTACGCATCGATCATGAGATCGTGGGCAAAGTCGTATGGCCCCACCCGCTTGGGGTTGGTATAGCCCAGCAGCGACACCACGGGCGTTCGCAAGGCGATCGCGAGGTGGAGGGGGCCGGTGTCCGGTGACAGGGCGACCGCCGCACCGTCGAGGATGGCCGACAGCTTGCGCAGGCCACTCCCCAACGCCGAGTGCGCCATGGGGGCATCGCGCATGATGATCGCTTCCGCAGCACGTTCGCGCTCGGAGTGTCCCCCCACCAGTACCGGCTGCAAGCCGTGGTCGGTCCAAAGCGTCCGGCACACCTGAGCCCATCGCTCCGGCATCCAATCCTTGGCGGCCTTGCTCGTGGCCACCACGATCGAGGCGATGGGGCGGTCGAACTGCGCGAGGAAGCGCCGCTGCCATTCGCGCTCTTCGTCGTTCCACGGGCCGAGGGTCCAGTGCGGCGCACCATGCGGCACGGCCAGCGCGTCGAGGAACTCGAAGTACTGATCCTGGACGTGCTGACCGCGATGCGGCGCAATGCGGTGTGTCGTGAAGAGCCAGTTGGCGTCACGCGCCCGCGCCGTATCAAAGCCAAGCTTGACCGGCGCACGCGTAAAGCCCGTGATGAGCCCCGCCTTGAAGTACACCTGCAGGCCGAGCACCACATCGAACGGCCGGGACGCGAGCGCCGCGCGGGTGTCGAGAAATCCGCGCCATCCCTTCGAGCGATCGAAGAGCACGATGTCGTCGACCAGCGGATGGCCTTGCACGAGCGTTGCCGGCCCTGGTTGCAACACCCAGCTCACGCGACAGCGTGGCGCGTGCGCCTTGAGTGCGTGAATGATCGGCAGTACGTGCACGGCGTCGCCCACCGCGCTCATCATGACGATCCCCACGCGATCGAGACGCACCGGCGGCAGCGGTGGCGTCGTGGGCATCGCGGCGTGCGCGATACTCACAACGCGTCTCCTGCGGCAGATGCCGCCGGTACGCGGGCGAGGGCGGATTGCGCGAAGGCGGCGATGCGGGCGTCCGACACGTCGCTGCCGAACTGGCGGTTCCACTTGTGCAACGAGCGCTCGAGGCGCGCGACGTTACGCGCCATGGCGCGCGCCGGCGATACGCCGCCAATGGTCGCGACGTCCACATCGATCACCATCGCCAGCGGTGGAGCATCGGACGGTGTGTGCAGCAGAATGTTCTTCACGTTCAGATCGGGATGGACGACGCCGTGCCGCGCCAGTTGGCCGAGCAGGGTAAGCGTGGCCTCGAGCGCCGCGTCACCCGCAATCGCAGGCACGAGGTTGGCCAGTACCATGCCGAGATCGGCGGTGTGTTCGACATACCGCGACACGACGTCGACCCGCGCCAGTCCGAAGGGGGCCTGGTAGAGCGCGTACCCCAACACCTCGGTGGTGGGAATGGCAAGCGCCCGCAACTGTCGCGACTGGTTGAACTCCAGCGGAGCGCGCGTTGGTCGCCGGAACATGTCGCGCGTCAACGGCGCCAGCAGGCCACCATGCCACGAGTGGCGCACGACGACGGCGGTGCGCACCGCAGGGAGTTGCGCGACATACACCGGCGCCCGTCCGCGCAGGGCGCGGGGCTGAGGCTGCGACGACGCCCATGCGTACAGCGTCCCGTGCTCCCGGACAATGGCCGTCAACGCCTCGAGGTACGGTGCATCGCCGTATACCATTGCCGCTCCACATGATCGCGAGGCCGGCGTGGTCGCCCGTGATGGCTGCGGTCCGGTCATGCGCCACGCTCCACTTGCCGGACGAAACGCTCGTCCCGGTTGCGGCGCAGCACCCGCAGCTCCTCACGCGAACGGCACGAGACCGGCACCGCACGAGACACGGGAACGGCTTTGACAATCCGTTCGCTCACCACGACTTCATGGGCCTGCGCCAGGCTGCACAAGCGGCTCGCCACGTTGACGGTGTTGCCGAGGCGCGTGAACTCAAGGCGACGTGGGGAGCCGACATTGCCGGCGAAGGCCTCGCCCTGATGCACGCCGATACCGGCGTGCAACTCGGGTCGCCCGACGTCGCGCCAGGCCGCCTTGATCGCATGGCGAAGGCACTTGTCGAGCGCTCCGCCGGGCCGGCATACGCACGCCATCAGGGCGGTGCACGACTCGTTCAATTGGTTGGCCATGTCGGTGGCCGGCAGCCGTTCCGCATGGGCCGTAAACCCGCGGATGTCGCTGAAGAGCACGACGATGTCCTGTCGCATCACGCCGGGCTCCACGCGGGTCGTGGTTCGCGCAATACGCTCAGCCCGCCGTGGCGTGAAATACCGCTCGAAGTCCTCGCGCACGCGGGCGGCCCGCAGCAACAGCGCCGCCGCCGTCTCGCGGTCGACCGCCGCGGCCGCTACCGTGCGCTCGTCGCTGCCGGCAGCGTTGGTGAGCAACGCCACCTGCCGTTCGGCCACGCCGCTGGCAATGGCGCGCGGCTCCGGACAGGGAATGCCGCCGCGACACCGCGCGATGCGTACCAGTGGCCTGAGGCGCTGCGTTGCCTGCGCAGTGCCTGATGCGGCGTTGGGGACATCGGCCAACGCCTGATCGGCCGACAGAACCTCCCGCTCGCGCCGCACCGTCGCCGCCGGGTCGCTCAAGGCGGCTGCCGACGTGGGGCGCACCGGGGTGGCAGGCGCCGCTCGCCACGTGAACGCCGCGGTCCCAAAGGCAATGCTGGCACCGGCGCGTGCCGCGCCGTGGGGCACGCGCACCTCGTTGATCCATGTGCCGTTGCGGGAGCCGAGGGCAGTCACGAGCACGGCAGGGTCACGGTCGTCGACGCGAAGCTCCGCGCGGCGCCGCGAGACCGCTGGACGAAGGATGGGGAGATCGCTGACGGTCTCCCGACTCACGATCAAGGATTTCCGTCCCACCAGCGAAAACCGACGATCGCCGGCCGTCGACTCCAGCGCGAAGGGCAATGCTCAGTGCCCCGCAGCCGCGCGCGCGCGACCGATGGCCGTCAACAGCGCACGCGCCTTGTTGTTCGTCTCTTCCCACTCCCTGTCGGGCACCGAGTCGTGGACGATGCCAGCGCCGGCCTGCACCGACGCCACGCCATCGGCAATGACACACGTGCGGATGGTAATCGCGAGATCCATGCGGGTATCGCCAGCGCCAATGACGCCGAGCGCGCCAGCGTATGCGCCGCGACGCTCGGGTTCAAGTTCGTCGATGATTTCCATGGCGCGCACCTTGGGCGCCCCCGTCATGGTACCGGCCGGGAACACGGCGCGGAAGGCATCGAGCGCACTGGCGCCGTCAGGAAGTTGCCCCTCGACCTGACTCACGAGGTGAAACACGTGCGAGTACTGCTCGACGACCATGAGATCGGTGACGTCGACCGTTCCGTACTGTGCCAGCCGTCCCACGTCGTTGCGGCCGAGGTCCACCAGCATGACGTGTTCCGCGCGCTCCTTCTCATCGTTGAGGAGCTCATCGGCGAGCGCGCGGTCTTCGGCATCGGTCCGTCCACGCGGACGGGTGCCGGCAATGGGACGCACCGTCACCGTGCCGTGCTCCACGCGCAGCATCATTTCCGGCGAACTCCCAACGAGTTCGAGGCCGTCGAGCTGCAGATGAAACATGTACGGGCTCGGGTTGAGCGCGCGCAGCATGCGGTAGAGCGTCGTGCTGTCAAAGTCGAAGGGCACGTCCATGCGTCGCGCGAGCAGCGCCTGAAACACATCGCCCGACAGAATGTACTCCTTGATCCGGTCGACCCCCCGCAGGAAGTCCTCGCGCGCGAACGCGGAGCGCGCCTCGGCCGGCGCGGCGTCTTCGTGCATCGAGAGCGGCGGCAGGACGTCGGGGCCCTGGAGCCGGGCAATCGTGTCGTCGAGCGTCGCGGTCGCTCGCGTGTGCAGCGCCATCAGGGCGTCGTCGCTCGCACTGGGCGGCACCGGCACCGACACGATGACACGCGCTTGCCCGCGCCAGTTGTCGATCACCACGAGCGCGTCGGTAAAGACAAAACACGCGTCGGGGTAACTGAGCACCCGTGGCGGCGCCTTGGGGAGGCGCTCGATGTGACGTACGGTCTCGTACGAGAAGAAGCCGAACGCTCCGCTCCACAGCGTCCCCAGCTCCGGCGCGTCCACGGGCCGCATGGCGCGCACCAAGTCGCGCAGATCCCCAATGGGGTCGGCGGGGGTACGCGCGCCATGCCAGCCCGCCTCGGGCGTCCAGTCTTCCACGACGCCGTCCTTCAGGCGCCAGGCCCCGCGCGGTGCGCTGCCGAGGTAGGTATAGCGCGACCACGCCTGCCCGCGGGTGACCGCAGATTCCAGCAGGAAGGCAAACGGCCCGCTCCGCAGCTTGGCGAAGGCGGACACGGGCGTGCAGAGGTCGAGCAGGCAATCGCGCCAGACGGGCACGAGGCCACCACCCGCACGGCACGACTCAGCGCGCGCGCGGAAATCAGCGAAGGTGGTCATCGCGCGAAAGTTCGCCGCCCCGCTCGCCGTGAGGCAAGCGATGCTCTAGCATTCGCCCATGCGTTTCGACGATATCGTACCGGCCGCGACCCGGGTGGATGTACGCGTGGTCGACGTAGTGGTCCTGGCGCCGGCTCCAGCCGGGAGCGCCCACCGGTGGCAGGTGCTGGTCCTCCGACGTGCGGCGGGGACCCGTTGTACGGGCGCGTGGGAAATCGTGCACGGCCGGATCGAGCAAGGGGAGCGCCCAGGGCAGGCGGCGCGCCGCGAGGTGCAGGAAGAGACGGGAGTGCCGATCGAGCGGCTGTACAGCATTACGGTGAACCCGTTCTACCTGCACCGCTTCGATAGCGTCCAACTCGCGGTGGTCTTTGCGGCCGTCGTCGATGGCCCGCGGCCCGTGGTCACGGGCGTCGAACACGACGCGTATGCGTGGCTCTCACCCGCAGAAGCCATGGACCACCTCGCATGGCCACGCGAGCATCAGGCGCTCCAGTACACGCTTCACCTGCTGCGAACGGGTGATGCCGGGCCGGTGGAGGATGTGCTGCTGGTGCCGTAACGGTCAGCGCTTCCCGGCCGCGCGCGAGCGCACCAGCGCCCGCTCCCGTTCGATGCGCTGCAGCACACTGTTCCAGTCGGTCACGCTCGACGTCGTTTCCAGCTGCGCCGTGACCGGTTGGTTGAGATCGATCTGCCCGTCGAACACCAGCAGCGCCGACTGGACTTCGCGCTGCTTGAGGCGGTACTCGCCAAAGCCGGGCGTCAGCGGCACCATGTCGAGCGGACGGAAATCCCGTCCGGTATTGCTGATGATGAACTCCTGCGGGGAGAACCGCGTTTCGCCCTGCTCGAGCGCGAAGAAGCTCACGTACCACACCGAGTACGACGGCAGACGATTGCGCTCCTTGATGGCCAGCAACTGCTGCTCCTTGCTCGCCTGCAGATCGCGCAGCGCCCGATACGAGTCAGGGGACAGCAGGCGAATGAGGCGCTCGTCCAGTGGTACCGCGCGCACTTGGAGCCCGTTGGCGGGCGAGGTCTTGAGCGCAATGTCGTCCTGACGGAGCGTCCCGAAGCCGGCTGGCACCCAGTTGGGGTCGAGCGTGTCGCCGCTGACGCTGGTCTGGCCGGCCGGCGGTGGCACCTGGGCCACCAACTGACGGGCGGTGCCACAGGCCGCGGCGAGCGAGACGGCGGCAAGCACGAGCAACGGCTTTACGCGGAGATTCATGGTGCGGGTGTCCTCCAGTCGGGCAGGGCGAGCAGGTCCATGAGCGCCGACGCCAGTTCGTCTCGACCGGCGCCCGTGGTGGAACTGAACGGCACGAGTTGTTCCGGGTCGAGTCGCAGCTGCGCGGCCAACGCGTCAACGCGCGGTGCAACCTCCCCCTTCCTGAGCTTGTCGATCTTCGTGACAGCAAAAATCGTCGGGACCCCTAACGTCGCCAGGAAGTCGAGCATGACCATGTCGTCGGCCGTCGGATCGTGCCGCACATCGAGGAGTTGCACGACCCCCCACAGCTTGGGGCTGTCACTCAAGTACCCCTCGATGAGTGGACGCCACTCGGCGCGCCGCTCCTTGCTGATTCGCGCGTAGCCGTAGCCCGGCAAGTCGGCGAGCACGAACTGCCGGTTCACATCGAAGAAATGAATCTCGCGCGTGCGTCCCGGCGTGTTACTGACTCGCGCAAACGCTTTGCGCTTCATGAGCTTGTTGAGCAACGACGACTTGCCCACGTTCGATCGCCCCACGAACGCGATTTCCGGATGCGTGCGGTCGGGGCGCCAGCCGCCACGTTGCGACATCGGCCCCAGATACTCGAGGTATCGAATGATCAGCGGGTCGGGCGCCGACGTCTCGGACTTGGGGTGGTCCGTGCGAACCGTCTTGCTCATGCGCGCCTCACGTCACCATGCCCGGTGCTTCGGCCAACACGATGCGTGCCTCGCGCAGCGCCGGTAGTTCCGCGCGTAAGGCCAGCGTCAGCACGTCGTCCATCGTCCGCGCGACATGCCACGTGACACCGGCGCGCACATCGTCCGGCAGCTCGTTCAGGTCTTTCAGATTCGAGGCGGGTACGATCACGTGGGAAATGCGATGCCGGTGGGCGGCCACGCCTTTTTCCCGCAGGCCACCAATGGGCAACACCCGACCACGCAGCGTCACTTCGCCCGTCATGGCCACGTCACCGCGGACGGGAATGCCGGTGAGTGCGCTGACGAGTGCCGTGGCGAGCGCGATACCTGCCGATGGTCCGTCCTTGGGAGTGGCACCAGCTGGCAAGTGCACGTGAATGTCCCGCGTGCGGTGAAAGTCCGGGGCGAGCCCCAACGCCGACGCACGCGCGCGCACGAAGCTCAACGCCGCAGCGGCCGACTCCTTGATGACATCGCCCAAGGTACCAGTGAGCTGCAGGCGTCCGCGTCCCGGCACCACGCTCACTTCGATGTCCAGCAGTTCACCACCGGTGCTCGTGTACGCGAGACCGTTGGCCACGCCCACCTGGTCCTCGAGGTGGAGTTCATCCTCGGAATGCGGCGCGGTACCGAGCATGGCCTGCAGGTCGTCGCCGGTGACGGTGTGCGTGTTCCGCTCGTTCCACGTGCGCCGGGCGAGCTTCCGCGCCAGACGCGCAATGCGTCGTTCGAGATCACGCACCCCCGCTTCACGGGTGTAGTTGCGAATGACTGCCGGGAGGACCTCGTCGGCAATGGTCACCCGGTCGGCGGGAACGCCGTTCGCTTCCAACTGCTTGGGGACGAGAAAGCGGCGCGCGATGGCAAGTTTCTCCTGCTCGAGATAGCCCGGCAGGCGAATGATTTCCATGCGGTCACGCAGCGCTTCCGGAATGCTGCCCACCGCGTTGGCCGTGGTCACGAACAACACCTGCGACAAGTCATAGTCGACTTCGAGGTAGTGGTCGTTGAACGCGCTGTTCTGCTCAGGGTCGAGCACTTCGAGCAAGGCTGCAGCTGGATCGCCACGGTAATCGGCGCCCAGTTTGTCGATTTCGTCGAGCAGGATCACGGGGTTCACACGTTCCGCACGGCGCATCGCCTGCAGAATGCGTCCCGGCATCGCGCCGATGTAGGTGCGACGATGCCCACGGATTTCCGCTTCGTCGCGCACGCCGCCGAGCGCCATGCGCACGAACCTGCGGCCCAAGGCATGGGCAATGGAGCGGCCAAGTGACGTCTTGCCGACGCCCGGTGGCCCCACGAGGCAGAGAATGGGCCCGGGAAGCTTCCCTACGCGCGCGAGGACGGCAATATAATCGAGGATGCGCTCCTTGACCTCGGCCAAGCCGTAGTGATCGCCCTCGAGCGAGGTGCGGGCGACGTCGAGATCGGTCGTATCGGTCGTGCGCGCCGTCCAGGGCAGCGCGAGCACCCAGTCGAGCCACCCGCGTGAGACGGCGGCATCGGGGCTGGTGGGGGCGCTGCGCTTGAGACGGCGCAGCTCGCGATGCGCGCGTACTTCGACCGCTTCCGGTAGGCCGCGCTCGGCGATCTGCCTGGCCATCTCCTCGAATTCGTCACCGTCTTCCTGGCCGAGCTCGCGGTGAATGGCACGCAGCTGTTCCTGCAAGAAGAACTCGCGCTGGTTCTGAAAGAGCGATCCGCGCACCTGATCATCGATCTTGCGCTCGAGCTTGAGCAGTTCGAGCTCGGAGCCCAGAATGTTGACCAGCTTCGTGGAGAGCTCGGCGAGCGATGCGGCCCCCAGGAGCGCCTGCCGCTGCTCGATGGGAATATGCAGATGCGCGGCGATGCCGAAGGCAATGCGTTCTTCGTCGTCGAGTCCCTGCAGCAGTCCGATGACCTCTGGAGGCAAGCGGCGTTGCAGGCCGCCGTAGTCCTCGAACAGCGAGAGTGCGTGGCGGATGCGCGCGTGGGTCGTCTCGCTCCCCTGCGGGCCCTGGACGCGGGGGCGCTTGAAGGGCAGGGGGGTGACGCGCGCTTCGAGGAAGGGGCCGGCCGCCGCACCTTTGGTGGCCGGCTTTGACTTCGCGGTGGTGAAGCGCGCGACCTGCACGCGCTCCACGCCATCAACGAGGATCTTGGTGGTACCGTTCGATACGCGCGACGCTTGCTGCACGCGGGCGCGCACCCCGATGCGGTAGAGATCGGTCCCCGTCGGGACGTTGACATCGGCGTTGCGCTGCGAGACGAGGAGAATCTCGCGGTTCCCGTCGAGGGCCGCGGCCACTGCGGCTAGCGAGGCGTCCCGTCCAATCAGGAGGGGCATGGCGACGTGGGGGAACAGCACCACGTCCCGAAGCGGAAGGACCGGCAGCTTTAGGCCGCCGGTCCTCGAAGTGCGTTGCGTGCTCAGGCTTCCTTCTTCTGCCGCTTGGGCGCGATTTCGAGGAGTGGGGGGCCGCCGTGCTGCACCGCGGCCTCGGTCACCCGAATCTCCACGACATCGTCGCGGGTCGGCAGTTCGAACATGGTATCGAGGAGCGTTTCCTCAAGAATGGCGCGCAGGCCGCGCGCCCCTGTGCCACGCTTGAGGGCCTTCGCCGCAACCGCACGGAGCGCCGACTCCTCGAACGTGATTTTGACGTCCTCGAGACCGAAGAGGCGCTGGTACTGCTTGGTGAGTGCGTTCTTCGGTTCCTTGAGGATGCTCACGAGCGTATCCTCGTCGAGGGCTTCGAGCGGAACACATACCGGCAGGCGACCCACGAGTTCGGGGATGATGCCGAAGCGGAGCAGGTCGTCCGGCTCCACCTCCACGAACGGGGTCTTGGGTGTGGTCTGCTTGATGGAGACGACTTTGTTGTCTCCCTTCTTGGCATCGAAGCCGAGCTGACGCTTGCCGGTGCGCGCTTCGATGATCTTCTCGAGCCCGTCGAACGCACCACCGCAGATGAACAGAATGTCCTTGGTGTTGATTTGGATGTATTCCTGTTGCGGGTGCTTGCGTCCGCCCTGCGGCGGGACGCTGGCCACCGTGCCCTCGAGAATCTTGAGGAGCGCCTGCTGAACACCTTCGCCGGAGACATCGCGCGTGATGCTCGGGTTTTCCGACTTGCGCGCGACTTTGTCGATTTCGTCGATGTACACGATGCCGCGCTCGCATTCGGCGACGTTGAAGTCACCGGCCTGCAGCAGCCGCACCAGGATATTCTCCACGTCTTCGCCGACGTAGCCCGCTTCGGTCAGCGTGGTGGCGTCCGCAATCGTGAACGGCACATCGAGGATGCGGGCCAGCGTCTGCGCGAGCAGCGTCTTGCCGGTGCCCGTGGGGCCGATCAGCAGAATGTTGGACTTGTCGAGCTCCACATCGTCTTCGCGCGCCGTTCCGGCTGCGTTGATGCGCTTGTAGTGGTTGTACACTGCTACGGACAGCGCCTTCTTGGCGTGTTCCTGCCCGATGACGTACGAGTCGAGGATGTTCTTGATTTCACGCGGCGTTGGCACCTGCGTGATGGATTCGGCGACCTCGCGTTCTTCGTCCTCCGCCAGAATTTCATTGCAGAGGGCAATGCACTCGTTGCAGATGTAGACCGAGGGCCCCGAAATGAACTTCCGGACGGCGTCCTTGGACTTTCCGCAGAAAGAGCAGCGCAGATGCTTGTCGTGGGACATGGCGATCCGGTACGGTGGGCAGCCCGGGGACCACTGGTCCCCGCACAGCATTGGAGCGGGCAGCGCAACACGGCTGCACGGATGGTAGAGTTAACCCCGTAAGATACGCAGGGTCAAGCGAATCAGCACGGATGGGAGTGTCGGCACCCTGCCGGAAAACCCGCACCGAGGCCAAGTTGGTATCGGCGACGCAGTGATGGCGTTTCCGCAGTGGCCTCTCCCAGTTCGTCCAGTCCCCCACCATACCCCGCTCCCCGTTCCCGGGTACCAACAGCTCCGTATGTGGCCTTTTGAAGGGTTTCTCTTCGTCCACATCACCACCGGCGCGGTGGGGCTCCTCCTGTTCTGGATTCCCGTGCTGGGGAAGAAGGGGAGTGCGACCCACCGCAAGGTCGGGATGTGGTACGCCAGACTCATGCTCGTGACGGCCAGTATGGCGATCGGCATGGCCAGCACGACCCTGTTGGCCCCCATCGCGACCCATCCCAAGCAGGTGGCCCTCGATTGGCCGCAGTCGCGCATCGAGGGGATTTTCGGCTGGATGATGCTGTACCTCGCCATCATGACCATTCACCTGGTCTGGCACGGCGTGGCGACCATCCGCTACAAAAAGCACCATCTGGCCAACCGGCACTGGGCGAACGTCGGACTCAACCTCTTCACGATCGTCGCGGCGCTCGTGTGCGCCTATCGCGGGTGGTTGATCGACGAACCGCTCATGATGGGCTTCTCGCTCGTCGGCATCGCGTCGGGGCTGACCAACCTCTGGTTCATCTACACCGACGAGCCCAGTCGCATCATGTACCAGCTCGAGCATGTCAAAAGCATCGTCGGGTCGGGTATTTCCGTGTACACCGCCTTCATGGCCTTCGGGTTCGTGCGCCTCAATCCTGGGCACGCCCTGAATCCCAAAATGTGGTCCATCCCGCTGGCGGTCGGGCTCGTCATCATCATCTACCAGCAGATGCGCATCCGGCTCGCCTTTTGGCGCACGCGGGCGGCGGCCTCCCGCGTCCCGAGCAAGGCCTGAGGTCCGTGCGCGAGTTTCCCCTGTCTGCTACCCCGCCTGCCTTGCCCGTGTCCGGCGCGCTCTGGCGCCCGCCTGCCCCCGTACCTCGGCCGCCAGTCCCGTCGCTCCTGCGGCTCATGTGGCGGCGCGAGAAAGACCTGCTGAGTCTCCTCCCCGATCTCGCGTATCGCGAGATGGTGACCCCGCTCGGCTATACGCGCCGCGGCATTCTGCTCGTGAACGACCCCGTGTGGGTCAATCGTATTCTCACCGATCACGACACCTTCCCCAAGAACGATCTGTTCGTGGAAGCGCTCGAGGATCTGGTGGGCAATTCGATGTTCGTCACCAGCGGCGACACTTGGCGTCGCCAGCGCACGATGGTCGACCCCGCGTTTTCGCATATGCGCATCAACCGCGCCTTCGAGTTCATGGCGGCCGCGGTCGACGACTACGAGCGGCACCTCGAGGCCGACGCCGCGACGGAGACGGTTTTCTCGCTCGATGCGGCCATGAGCCACCTCACGGCCGACGTGATTACGCGCACCATCTTCTCGGTGCCGTTGGGTGGCGCCGCGTCGCAGGAGGTGTTCGAGGACTTCATGCGTTTCGAACGTCAGGTGGGGAGCATCGACATCAAGCGCATGCTCTGGGACAGGCCCTGGTCGCCCCATGCGCAGCCGGAGCCCGTCCGCGCGGCCTGCGCGCGTATCCGCATGCATCTGGGCAGCATGCTCGATGAGCGTCTCAAGCACCCGGAGTTCGATGATATTGCGGGGGCCATTCTCGAAGCGCGGGATGCCGAGACGGGACACCCTTTCGATCGTGAAGGGCTGATCGATCAACTGGGGGTGTTCTTCCTCGCGGGGCACGAGACGACGGCGAGCTCGCTCACCTGGGCGTTCTTCATCCTGTCGCAACAACCGGCGCTGGTTGCGCGCATTCGGGCGGAAGTGCAAGCGGTGGTCGGCGACGGGCCGGTGCTGCTGGAGCACACCAAGCGGCTACCCTTTGTTCGCAACTTCTTCCGCGAAGTGCTGCGTCTCTATCCGCCGATCACATTTCTGCCGCGGGTCGCGGGCAAAGACACCGAGGTTGCGGGGCGCCGCGTCAAGCGTGGCACCATGCTCATGATTGCGCCGTGGAGCATGCACCGGCACGAGAAGCTGTGGGACATGCCCGACCGGTTTGACCCCGACCGGTTCTTGCCGGAGCGGGAGTCGAAGCAGGTGCCGGGGAGTTACCTGCCGTTCGGTGCGGGCCCGCGTATTTGTGTGGGGGCGGCGTTCGCCACGATCGAAACGGCGCTGATCATTGCGCGGCTGGTTCGCCGTTTCGACTTCACCACACTGCAACCAGAGACCGTGCGGCCGTACGCGCGGCTGACGACGCGGCCGGCGGTGGAAATCAAAATGACAGTGGTGCCGAGAGGCTAGGGCAGACCAGACCCTAACGAGCCGGTCGCCCAGAAGTGAGGATCGTAGATCCACTTCCTGCTTGTGCGCGCGGTAATGCTGGGCGAGTCGGGGTGCTTCGGATTGATCAGCACATTCGTTTCCTCGACCACGAGCACCGAGGGGATCTCCGCGATCAGGGAGTCGCCGGACGCCAGCCATGTCGTTCCCCACCTCTTTGACACCATTCCGGCAGGAACGGCATCCCATCCGATCAGCGCCGCGTCCTCGCGATCGAACGTGATCCGGGCTTCCCACGCGGGAGCAGGAATCGTGTACTCGACGAGGTCGCGGTTGAACGGATATGCACCGCCGGGGGCGCTCTGGACAAGCGTCTCGAGGCAGGCAAGTGCCCGTGAGCTCGCCGTGTAGATGACCGGCGCCCCCTTCGTGTTCCATCGCCCCGGGTTCTTCTCAGCGCCTGCCCCGGACCGATCCTCGGCGGTGTAGCTCGGTGTGTCGCTCCCAATACGATAGACCGTCGTGCTCACCAGTGCGCCAGCCGGGCGCATCCCGGCACTCACAAGTACGCTCCAGACTCCATACTCCCGAGGAGCTCGTCCACGAGCTGGCGTCCATCACTGGTGTCGAGCAGCATCAGCGGGAGCTGGCCACCGAGCGCCGGGTTGGGTGTCGACAACCAGGTGCCAAGCCATGTCCCGGCATCGAAGTGCTCCCGCACCGCGTCGTCGCTCGCTCCCCACCCGACGACGCGCGCGAGAATCTGCGCCAACCCCACGACACGCTCGCTGTCGGTCGCGCTGACGGGCGCTTGGTCACGCAGCCTGCGATTCACGGTCGGAGCCGCGACGCCGAGACCCCCAAGAAGGCGCTCCTTGGTCAGGCCCAGCCTGACGACCAGGCTGTCGATGACGCCGGCGTCGACACCCGAGCGCACGATCCCAATGCGGTCCATTGGCTCGAGACCCCACAGGCGCTCGAGCGGCGATGGGCGGGCGCCGCGCGCCTTTGCCGGGGTCCTACCCTAAACGGCCTTCAGCGACTTGGCCGACCTCGTTGAGGACGCCCCACTCCGATTGGACATGACTGACTCCACTCAAATGGTGAACCGATTGGTGCGTGGAGGCGATCAAAGATCGTCCGCGATTTACACGTACGTCCCTGACGCAAGCGGCAGGGTAACCGGAACTCGGCAGCGCGGTTTCGATGAAGGCGGTCGTGTCACTCACTGTGGTCCAAAGAGAAAAGGCCCATGGTCAGCCACGAAGGGTACCGGCGCGTAGTGGAGAGCGTCTTGGGGGAGTTGAGCGCACTCTGCGCAGCGATGACCAGTGAAGAATTTCGCTCGTTCAGAGGGATGTCTGAAGAGTGTGCGGCGGCTTGCGGGCTAATGTCTGATCCCGCACTACCTGACGTGGTTCTCATCGCGACGGCTGCCGGCCTCGTGGACGAGGGTATGGCGCGGGCGGGCGAATCCACCATGTCGGATGGCTATCATTTTTTCTTGAGTCGCCTGTCGGAGAGCGAGCTCACACCCTGACCGTCGAATGCCAACTGGACAAACGGCAAGAAGGGACGTGGTGGGTTCTGCGGCGCAGAGAGGCTAGGGCAAACCAGTCCCTCCTTGTGAAAAGATTGCGCACCACCAACACACGAGCGGCCCCGCACAATCAGTGCGGGGCCGTCTTGTTTACCACTGGGACGATGTTCGCTTATTTGGCCGCCGGGACCAGTTCGGCCTGATGCTGAATGACGTTGTCGACAAGGCCGTACACCTTGGCGTCGTCGGCACTCATGAAGCGGTCACGATCGGTGTCACGTTCAACCTGTTCCACCGGACGGCCACTGTGCTTGGCCATGAGCTCGTTCATCTTCGAGCGGAGATACAGGATTTCCCGTGCCTGGATTTCGATATCCGACGCCGAACCGCCGCCACCGTTCTGCGACGGCTGGTGGATCATGATACGGCTATGGGGCAGCGCGCTGCGATGGCCGGCAGCGCCGGCGCAGAGCAGGAAGGCGCCCATCGAGGCGGCCATACCCATGCACGTGGTGTGCACCGGTGCCTTGATGAACTGCATCGTGTCGTACATCGCGAGGCCGGCCGACACCGAACCGCCCGGCGAGTTGATGTACAGGTGGATCGGCTTCTCGGGGTTGTCAGCCTCGAGGAAGAGCATCTGCGCAATGATGATGTTCGCGACGTCGTCGTTGATCGGCGAGCCGAGGAACACGATGCGGTCCATCAGCAAGCGCGAGAAGATGTCATACGTGCGCTCGCCACGGCTCGAGCGCTCGATGATGTACGGCATGTAAATCGATGCCATTGCGTTGTACTCGGTTACGGGTAACTGCGAAGGCGGAGGCTTACGCCGCCGTCACGGGGTTCTTCTCGAGCAACCAGCCGAACACGCGCTCTTCGGTGACTTCGCGCTCGATTTCCTGAAGACGGCCCTGTTTCTGGAGCTGCGCGTACACCTGGCCGGGATCGACGTTCCGGGCCTTGGCCAGCGCTTCGACGCGTGCGTCGACTGCGGCGGCACTGGCAACCAGCGACTCCCGTTCGGCGATGGTATCGATGATCAGGTCGCGCCGGACCTGGTTCTCGGCCATCGGCATGAACTCGTTCGCGAACGTCGACTTCTGTGCATCGGGGACGCCGTACATCTTCATGTAGCCGTCGACGAGCTGCATGACCCACGCCTTGGGCACGTCGAACGGATTGGCTTCGACGATCTGCTTGATGAGCTGACCGCGCACGTCGGCGTCGGACTCACGCTTGCTGTGATCGCCCATGTCCACGCGGATGGCGGCGCGCAGGGCGTCGATCGTATCGAAATCGCCGACTTCCCGGGCAAACGCGTCGTCGAGCGCCGGCAGCGCCTTGCGCTTGACGTCCTTCACGACGACGCGCACGAGTTTGGAGACGCCGCGCTGCGATTCGTCGGGGAAGTCGTCGGGCCAACGGACGGCGCGCTCGTTCGTCGCGCCAAGCGCCGTCTCGGTGATGAGTTCTTCGATGCCGGGAATGGCCTGCCCCCCGCCGAGCACGAGGCGGTATTCCTTGCCTTCCGGGAGGGTGCCATCGGCGTCTGCGGTGGACAGCAGTACGGTGACCATATCGCCTTCGGCGGCCTTTTCGTCCATCGGCGTCCACTCGGCCTTTTGCTCGCGGATGCGCTCGAGCTGCTCTTCGACCAACTCGTCCGTCACCGGCGTTTCGGTACGCGTGAGCGCGAAGCCGTCGAGCGTATGGAGCGAGAGTTCGGGGCGCACCTCGCAGTGGAGCTCGAACTCCAGCGGCTGGCCGGGCTCCGATTTGAGGTCGTGGACGTGCGGCTGCGCGGCGAGCTTGAGCCCTTCGCGCTCGATGGCCTCACGGAACGCCTCGTTGATCACGAGCTCGATGGCTTCCTGACGGACGGCCTCGGGGAATTTCTTGCGCACCATGGACGGCGGCGCTTTGCCCGGGCGGAAGCCAGGCAGGCGGATCTGCGTCGCGTACTTGCGTGCCGCCTGGTCTTCGTACGAGGCCACGGTGTCGGCCGGCACCGTGATCTGCAGGCGCCGCGAGACACCAGCGGTCTCGGTCGGAGTAATGGTGATGTTCATCGGGAACAATCTAGCGAGGGGAGGGGGGCGGGTACCACTGGCCCGGCCCGTTCCCTCCCGTGTCCGACGTGATCGCAGATCAGACCGGCGCCAACGTCGGCGCCGGTGCTGGTGCCCCCTTCTTGGCCGGGGCGTCTCCGATCAGTTCGGCCACGATCTTGCCCGAGGCGATGACGCCGGGCAAGCCGGCGCCCGGGTGGGTCCCGGCGCCGCAGAAATACAGGTTGGGGATGTCCTTGCTCTGGTTGTGCGGACGCATGTATGCCGACTGCGTGAGCACGGGCTCCGGGCCGAACGCGCTGCCCATGTAGCTGTTGAGCGTATTCTGGAAGTAGCGCGGATCGATACGCCGCTCCGTGACGATGTGCTGCTGCAGGTCGGGGACGTACCGATCCTCGAGGTACTGCATGATGCGATCGCGGTAGCGCTGGCCGACCGCTTCCCAATCGGTGTTGCTCCCCAGGTGCGGCACGGGGGAGAGCACGTACCAGCAATCGTGGCCCGGCGGGGCGAGTGACGGATCGGTGGCGGTGGGGCGGTGCAGGTAGAGCGAGAAATCGTCAGAGAGGATCTTCTTTTCGAAGATATCCTCGAGCAGCGACTTGTAGCGCGGGCCCATGATGATTTCGTGGTGCGCGATGTTGTCGTACTTGCGGTTGGTGCCGAAGTACACGACGAACAGCGACATGCTGTGGCGCAGGTTTTCGACCTTCTTGTTCGGCACACTGGGGCGGACTGCGGCCGGCAGCAGCGTGCGATAGGCCTGCACGAGATCACCGTTGCACACCACCGCGTCGGCCTTGAGCAGCTGCCCCGTCTTGAGTTTCACGCCACTCGCGCGCCGCTTCTCGTCGACGAGGATTTCCTGCACTTCACTCTCGAGACGGATTTCGCCGCCGAGGTCCTCGAACGCCTGCACGAGCGCGCGTACCAGCGCCCCGGTGCCGCCCATGGCAAAGAGTACCCCCCACTGCTGTTCCAGCTTGTGAATGAGCGCATACACGCTGGACGAGCGGAACGGATTGCCGCCGACGAGCAGCGGGTGGAACGAGAACACCTGGCGCAGGCGATCGTCCTTGATGTACTTCTCGGCGAGTCCTGCCACCGACACATCGGCACGTGTGCGAATGAGGTCGGGGATGACGCGCATCATGGAGCCGATCGACAGGAAGGGCTTGTCGATGAGCGGCATGCCGATGTTGAAGATGTTCCACGACTTCTCGCGGAAGCGCTGGTAGCCCTGCACGTCGCGCGGGGAGAACGCACCCACCTGTCGGATGAGATCTTCCTTGTCGCCGTTGTAGTGGAAGACCGTACCGTCCTCGAACCGGATGTTGTAGAACGGATCGAGGAGGACGAGTTTGATGTAGTCTTCGGTTTTGCGGCCGGTCAGCGCAAACAGTTCATCGAGCACCCACGGGGCGGTGATGATCGTGGGGCCGCCATCGAATGTGAAGCCATCCTGTTCGAAGACGTACGCGCGCCCTCCCGGCTTGTCGAGTTTCTCGACCACCGTGACCTGGTGCCCCTGAGCCTGCAAGCGAATGGCTGCGGCGAGTCCGCCGAAGCCGCTGCCGATGACGACGATACGCATAACCGGAGAGCTGAAGGATCGTTGGCCTGGTGCCGCGCGGTCAGCGGCGGAGCAGGACGGCGATGTGCCACAGGTGAATCACCATCGCGCACAGCATCGCGAGGGCAAAGCCCTCGGGAAACGGGTCGGGACGGCGGTGAAAAATCATGGCAGCGACGAGAGAACCGCCGGCTCCCAAGAACGACACGATGCGCGCCGTGTTGGGGCGCCCCAATGCGGACTCGGGCTTGCGCCGCTGCCAGATGATCAGGCCCAGCGCCTCGACGGCGATGAGGACCAGAATGCCGATCGGCAAGGCATCAGAATCGAAGATCGGGATGAAGCGTTCCATGCCACTAGCGAAAAGGCTAACGCACAAGGCTTGCGCCGTGTGCCCGGGAACCCCGCGGGGGGGGACGAAGGGCGAACGGCCGGGCGTGGGCCCGGCCGTTCAGGTACCGCGTACAACGTCGTGCCTTGCATAGAATCCGCACGGGCAGGTCAGCGCGCGCCCAAGGCCCCATCACGAACCTCGGTGGACGGCGACGTGCCAAGGCTCGCCAACGGCGCCGGATCATGGCGGAGGGCCGCCCAGAGGGGCACCACCATCGCGATCGTTCCCAGTATCCCGGCCGGCACCATGTCCCACCGGAAGCAGATCACAATCGGCAGCAACCCATTGATGGCGTAGAGGGCGATCGGCAGGCGGTGCGGGGCCACCTTCGCCACCCACTCGGACGGGGGAACGATGGCGAGCATCACGCGCGCCACCACAATGCCCGTGAGCAGCCACCCCATCCAGTTGGTGAGTGGCATGCCGAAAAAGATGGGCCTGCCAATCCACTGCTCGAACGTGCTGCGGTCGGCCAAATCCCCCATCTGCCAGAACCAGTGATTGGTTTTCACCATCGCCGGATCCATCGACACATCCCACAGCGTCAGCACCACCCCGCCGACGAATGCCCACCACCACTTCGACACGGTGTCGTCCTTGGCCGGCAGAAAACGCCCACAGATCGCCAGCGACGCCACCAACATGTAAAACCACGAGGTCGGGATGTTGAACGGCACCCGGCTGAAGAGCTTGTAGCCCAGCTGACTCGTGTACTCGTAGGCACCGAAGGGATAGTCGGTGACGGTGCCGAGGTACTCCGACATGAAGGCGAGCAGGAACGAGACGCCGAATGTGATGAGGGCCTTGCGGGTGCCCACCGCGTACGCCAGAAACGCGAGACCCGAGATGGCGCCCAGGGTTACCGTGGTTGCGCCGCCATACGCGTAGCCCACCGCCATGACCTTTTGATTCTGGTCGGTCTGCAACCAATCAGGATACGGGGGGAGCAGGAACGTCGCAAAGGCGAACGCCGAGAACGCACTGAAGGCCAAATGGCCGAGCAGCGTGATCGTGGCAATACGCAACAGCGTCGACTTCGAGGTGTCCTGAAGATCCGTGAAAGGGGTCATGCGAACTGCACCTCAGGCGAGACGGACGAGTGCGTCGGCGTTGGACGACGCAGCGTTGGGTTCCCACACAATGCGCGGGCCACGGCCCAGCGCCGAGAGATCTGGGGTCGGGGCACGATAGCGCCACGCGTTCCACAGGATCCCCACCCGCGCCAGCCGGCCAATGCGAGCCCGCGACGTGATGGTATCGTAGCCCTGGGCCTCGATGGCCGACAGAATGCCGGCGTAGCCGTTTCCGCAGGCGGCCGCACACCGTTGGGCATCGGCATCGAGGAGCGCAATGCCGGGCATGGCGGCCTTGTAGAGGGCCCGCGCACGACTGACCTCGAACGCCATGAGCTTGGCCCACGACGGATTCCGGGCCAGCGCCGGATCACCAGACAAGACATCCTGAGCGGTCAGGCCGAAGCGGGCCATGTCTTCCGCCGGGAGGTAGCACCGGCCGCGATGCGCATCTTCCCCCACGTCACGCAGGATGTTGGTGAGCTGCATGGCCGTGCCAAGCGTGCGCGCGTACTGGATGGCCTTGAGGCGCATCGACGGCCCGGCTGGCACGCCAAAGACATACGTACACATCTCGCCCACCGAGCTGGCGACGCCTTCGCAGTACTGCTCCAGCTCCGCCCAGCGGTCGTACGTATGCGACTCCAAGTCGCGCCCTACACCATCGAGCAATTCGAAGAGCGGATCGGGAGCGACCTCGTATGCCCGGGTCACCCACGCCATCTCCCGGAAAATCGGTCCTGCCGGCCGTCCGTCGAGCGCGGACTGCAGCTGGGCGCGATAGCCGTCCAGCTGGATGCGAAGTTCGCCAAGATTGCCGTGCTCGGCCTGGTCCACCAGATCATCGGCAACTCGGCAGAAGGCGTACAGCGCGTACGCGGCCCGTCGTTTACCGGGTGGCAGCAGTTTGCTGGCCAGCGAAAACGTTCGCGCGTGGGTCATGGTGATACGCGCGCACTCCGCGGCATCGCTGAGCGAAGCGGGCGCGATCATGCCACCGTACTCGGGAGACGCCGAGATGTCATCGGAGCGATGTCAGCCAGGGATGAGGATGGCATACACTGGGGGAAAGACCAACAGGCGCGCTGACCCGAAGTTAACGTCGACAGGAGCTTCAGGTTCCTGCCCCTTTGCGCGGAAAGCGGATCGGCTTTGAGCATGATAACGAAGTTGCGACCACTCGGTCCAACTGTCAACACGATTTGACAGCCCGTGTGTCAAGGAAATGTTACAGCCCCGGCAGTGGCGGTTGTAGCGGATGGCTCGCGTGCGCCGGCCCCCTTTCCAGCACACCGGGACGCCAGCCCCCGTTGCCTCCCCCGCCTTGGCGTGTCTTCAGGTAGCACACGCGCCACCTCCAAAGTCCGGCGACGCCGCTTGACGGGGACGAGACGCGGGTTCACGTTGCCGGTTCTGGCCGAATAGGTTGCCGACCGGTGCACCCCATTACCATTCGGGATGCCGGGCGCAGCGATTCGCGCTACCCGCCCTTAATCAGGCCCGACTCCCCAGTGCCTGTTCGATGACGCCGTATATCACGTTCCTGCTGTACCTCACCGCCATCGTCGGCTTTGTCGCCCTGGCGCTGACGCTCAATGCGGTGCTGGGCCCCAAGCCCACCGCCACATCCACGAAACTCGAACCGTTTGAATGCGGGGCGACGGTCGTCGACGTCCTCAATGTGAAGGCGGTCCCCATCAAGTACTACGCCGTGGCGATCGCGTTCCTGTTGTTCGATCTCGAAACCATGTTCTTGTTCATCTGGACGCTGGGCGCACGGCCGCTCTCGGGGTTCATGGTGTTCACGTTCTTCCTGTTCACCACGTTGCTGGTGCTGTGCCTGCTCTATGTGTACAAGGCCCGCATCCTCGAAGCCGTGACGGAGTAGATCGATGTACGGCAAGAGCCTCCCCATTCTCGGCGGCGCCGGCGGGTTCCCGGTCGCCGGCACCGCCTCCGAGAGCCGCACGAAAGCGGCCACCTTCGAGTACCTCACGACGCGCAAAGACGAACTCGTGGGATGGGCCCGCAAATTCTCGCTCTTTCCGTACCCATTCGTCACCGCCTGCTGCGCCATGGAGTTCATGGCGGTCAGCGCGTCCAACTACGACACCGACCGCTTCGGCGCCGCGCTGCCGCGCTTCTCGCCACGACAGGCCGACCTGCTCATGGTGGTCGGGACGGTCACACAGAAGCAGGCCCCCATTCTGCTCAAGGTGTATGAGCAAATGTGCGAGCCGAAATGGGTCATGGCGTTCGGGGTCTGTGCGAGCACCGGGGGGTTTTATCAGAACTACGCGTCGCTCCCCGGCATCGATCGCATCATTCCCGTCGACATCTACGTCCCCGGATGTCCGCCGCGCCCCGAAATGGTCATCGACGGCATCATGCGGTTGCAGGAAAAGATCGCCAACGGGCGGCATCCCATCATCAACGACACCTTCTGATCGTGACGGCCCCGATCTTCGAACTCCTGCAGGGGCAGTTGGTTCCTGCTTCCGGGGACCCGGAGCCCGAAGGCGTGGCTGCCGAAGACCACGAGCCGCCCATTCGCTCGCTCGGTGTGCAGCACGGCGTCCTCGTTCTCACCATTCGCCCCGACGCGCTCACGTTGCTGGCCACACGGCTGCGCAACGACTTCGCCTTCGATCTCTTTCTCGACGTCACGGCCGTGGATTGGCCCGCTGAGGTGCTGCGTTTCGAAGTGGTGCACCACTTCTATTCCACCACGCACAAGGTGCGCGTACGGCTCAAGTGTCGCGTGCCCGAAGCCGACCCGACGGTCGATTCGCTGACGCCGCTGTACGGGTCCGCCGGTTACATGGAACGCGAGTGCCACGACATGTACGGCATCGTTTTCCGCGGCAACCCCGACCTGCGCCCGATTCTGTTGTACGAAGGCTTTGTGGGGCACCCGCTGCGCAAGGACTACCCGAAGCAGAAAGAGCAGCCGCTGGTGCCGTACCTTCCGCCGCAGGGTGCCCTTGTCCGCTGAGCCGATTCTCCAGCCGCCGATCGCCAACCCGGTGCGGCCGGTCTTCACGGCATCCCGTGACGACACCACCATCGTCAACATCGGCCCGTCGCATCCGGCCACGCATGGCACCGTGCAGATCATCGCCGAGATGGATGCGGAAAAAGTCGTACGGACGGATGTCCACTGCGGCTATCTCCACCGCGGCTTCGAGAAAGAGTGCGAGGATCATACCTGGCACAACCTCATGCCGTACGTCGATCGCCTCAATTACTGCTCGGCGCTGATCAACAACTTCGCGTACTGCGATGCGGTCGAGCAGCTCATGGGGATCGAGATCACGCCGCGCACCAAGTACCTGCGCACGCTGCTCGCCGAATACAACCGGCTGGCCGACCATCTCACCTGTGTTGCCGCGCAGCTCATGGAGCTCGGGGCGATGACGGGCTTCTTGTACCTGGTCACCGTACGCGACTCCATTTACGAACATCTCGCCGCCCTGACGGGCGCGCGCGTGACGTATTCGTATGGGCGCATTGGTGGACTGGCCTTCGATGTGCCGGCCGGATGGTTCGCCCGCCTCGAAGCGATTCTGAAAGACTACGAGCAGTACATCGAACGGGTGCACGGCCTCGTCGACCGCAACCGCATCTTCATCGACCGCATGCGCGATGTCGGCGTGATCGACACGCGTAACGCGCTGCACTGGGGCTTCACCGGGCCCATTCTGCGGTCCACCGGCGTGCCGCGCGATCTGCGCAAGGATACGCCGTATCTCGCGTACGGCGAGCTCGACTTCGACGTGCCGGTGGGGATCAAGGGCGACAACTACGATCGCTACTATGTCCGCATGCGCGAGATGGACGAGTCGGTGTACATGGTGCGCCAGCTGCTCGAGATGATGCCCGATGGACCGATCATGGTGGACGATCGACGCTGCGTGTTTCCCGACAAGGCGCTCGTCTACACCGAGATCGAATCGCTCATCAATCATTTCAAGCTGGTGATGGAAGGCCCCGTCGTGCCGGCCGGTGACATCTACCTCGCACACGAAGGCGCCAACGGCGAACTCGGTTTTTACCTCGTGAGCACCGGCGACGGTCAGCCTCACAAGGTTCATGTGCGCTCCCCCAGTTTCGTCCACATGGGTGGTGTGCACACCATGCTCAACGGCTACCAGCTCGCGGACATCGTGACGACCTTCGGGTCCGTCAACATGATAGGTGGCGAGTGCGATCGATGACGGCACCCATGCAGAGTATCCAGCATCTCATCCCGGAGTTCGAGCGCTGGAAAGAGCGCTACCCCGCGGGATTCGAAGGCTCGCTCACCATCCCCTGTCTGCAGCGCATTCAGAAGGAGCGGGGCTACATCGCCGACAGCGATATCGACGAACTGGTCGCGTATCTCGGTGTGCCGCGCACCCAGGTCGACGAAGTGCTTGGCTTCTACACCATGTTCACGCGCACGCCGCTGGGGCAGTACCACGTGCAGGTGTGTCACAACGTCTCCTGCTCGCTGCGCGGTGCCGAAGGGCTGCTGAAGTATCTGTGCGGCCGGTTGGGGATTCAGCCAGGCGAAACGACGCCCGACGGCAAGTTCACCATCAGCACCGCCGAGTGCCTCGCGTCGTGCGGCACGGCCCCGATGATGATGGTGAATGAGGCGTATCACGAGAACCTGACGCCCGCCGCCGTCGACGCCTTGCTCGAGGATCTCGCCAAGTGACGTCAGAGCAGACAGGCGCACCGGCACTGTCGGGGCGGAAGTTCTTCATGAACTTCCCGGTCACGGACAGCTCGCACACGCTGGCGTCGTATCGCGCGCGCGGCGGCTATCGGGCGTTGGAGAAGGCGCTCAAGGAAATGCAGCCGGCCGACGTCACCAAAGAGGTGTCGGCGGCAGGCTTGCTGGGGCATGGCGGCGCGGCGTTTCCCGCGGGGCGCAAGTGGGGCGTGATCAAGCCCAACGACGGCGAAGATCACTTCGTGTGCATGAACGCCGACGAGGGCGAGCCCGGAACCTTCAAGGACCGGTGGATTCTCGAACACACGCCGCATCTGTGCCTCGAGGGGCTCATCCTCGCGTCGTACGCGATCGGCGGCCGGCACGCGTTCATCTACATTCGGGGTGAATTCGACTTGCCGTTCCGCCGCATTCAGGGCGCGGTCGACGAAGCCTACGAGGCCGGGCTGCTGGGGAAGAACATTCTCGGCACCGGCTACTCGCTCGATGTGGTCGTCTATCGCGGTGCAGGCTCGTATGTGTGCGGTGAAGCGTCGGCGATGCTCGCCTCGCTCGAAGGGCGCAAGGGATGGCCGCGCAACCGGCCGCCGCGCCTCACCGTGAAGGGGCTGTATCAGAAGCCGACGGTGGTGAACAACGTCGAAACGCTGGCCAACGTGCCTGTCATCATCAATCTCGGTGCCGTCGACTTCAAAACGACGGGAACGCCAAAGAGCCCCGGCACGCAGATGATTTCGATCTCGGGGCACATCGCGCGCCCCGGCGTCTACGAAGTCGAATATGGGTACTCGTGGGAGAAGTTCATCTACGAGGATTGCGGCGGCATGCAGGACGGCAAGGCGCTCAAGTGCATCATCCCGGGTGGCGTCTCCACCAAGATCCTCGATGCCAACGAGATCAAGGGCGTGACACTCGACCACAACAGCGCCGTCGCCGCCGGCTCGCAGCTGGGCTCCGGCGGGATGATCGCCGTCGCCGAGGGCACCTGCATGGTGCGTCTTGCCCGCGTCATTCAGCGCTTCTATCACCATGAGTCGTGCGGCCAGTGCACGCCGTGCCGCGAAGGCATGGGGTGGATGGAACGCATTCTCGATCGCATCGTGCGCGGTGAAGGGCGACCGGAAGACATCGATCGGTTGTATCTCATCTCGAACGCCAACGACGGGACCACCATCTGCAGTCTCGGTGACTCCGCCGGTTACGCCTGCACGGCGATCATCGATCATTACCGCGACGAGTTCGAGTACTACATCCTGAACGGACGCTCCCTGTTCGACGGCCGCCTGGCGGTGGCCGACCCGTTCGAAGGGGCGGTGCCGGCGCCGCTGTACGCCGGAGCCGCAGTATGAGTACCGGGACGCGACTGAAGGGCAGCAACGAGCCGGTCAACACGGCCAAGACGCTCGACTTCTTCATCAACGGCGTGCCCTGTACCGCGTTTCAGGGTGAGTCCGTGTTGCAGGCGGCGCGGCGCGCGGGCGTGGACGTGCCGCATTTCTGCTGGCATCCCGAACTGTCGGTGCCCGGCAACTGCCGCATCTGCATGGTGGAAGTGGAGCAGGATGCCGGTGACCCCTGGTTCGATATCGGCTGCAACATGCCGGTCACGGCGGGCATGCGCGTGCTCACCGAGACCGATACGGTGAAGAAGCTGCGTCGGGAAACGATGCAGTTCATCACGCTCAACCACCCCGTCGATTGTGGCATTTGCAACAAGGCGGGCGAGTGCATCCTGCAGGACTATCACTACGAGCACAACGGCAAGGCGTCGCTCTCGAGTGACCGGAAGAATCAGGCGACCAAGTTCTACCCGTTGTCCGATCGCATCATGTTGGACAACGAGCGGTGCATCATGTGCACGCGCTGCGTGCGATTCACGCATGAGGTGTCGGAGTCGCATGCGCTGGCCGCGGTGTATCGCGGCGACCACGCGCTCATTCGTCCGGCCGAAGACGCCAACTTCAACGACGACGCGTATTCCGACAATGTGATCGACATCTGTCCGGTGGGGGCGCTGCTGTCGCGGGAGAACCTCGATCATGCGCGTGTATGGTATACCAAGGCCACGCCCAGTGTGTGTCCGGGGTGCTCGCGCGGGTGCAGCGTGAACATTTGGCATCGCAAGCCGGAGTGGGCGCTCAAGGCGCTGGACCCGCAGCTCAATGTGCGCATCGAACGGGTTACGCCGCTCGAAAACGCCGACGTGAACGGCCCCTGGATCTGCAACAAGGGACGCGATCTTGCGCGTCTCTTCGAGCGGCCGCGTGCGACGCAGGCCATGGTGAAAGGGCAGGCGGTCACCCTCGAGGCGGCGACGCAGCGCGCGGCGGCGTTGCTGGCCGGCGCCACGTCGGTCGTAGCGCTGGTGTCGTCGTGGGGCTCGAACGAGGAGCTCGCGGCATTTGATGCGGCGTTTCATGCGGCGTTCGGCTCGCGTGGCGCCGGCCAATTGACGGCGTTCAGCAAGGCCGATCATCTGCCGCTCCCCGGTGAAGTGCTCGAGGATCACCTGCTCATCACGAGCGACAAGAACCCCAACCTCACGGCCGCAGCGGCGCGGTACCCGCTGCTGTCGCTCACTGATGTGCGGGAAACGACCGCCGCACTGGCGTCGGCCGACGTTGTATTGGTGTGGGGAGAAGGGGTGGACGCGGCGATGCTGCCAGCGGGGGCTGCCGTCATTCGATTGGAGTCGTACGAGCAACCAGATCTGGCCACTGCCGAGGTGTTCATTCCCATCAGCATCCAGACCGAGCGCGCGGGGCATTACACCAACTTCGCGGGGACGGTGACGCCGTTTGCCGCGTGCTTCGAAAGCAAGGCGCCGATCGCGCATGCCGAGGCGCTGTTTGCACAGTTGGCAGGAGGGGCGACATGAACGGTGCGAGTGTGCTCCCCGATCTGGCGATGACGACCGTGTTCATTGTGTATGCGATCGTCATGCTGCTCAGCTTCGGCGGGCTGCTGACGTGGGTCGAGCGGAAACAGTCCGCCGTCATGTCCGACCGTATTGGTGCCAACCGCGCGTACATCCGCATTCCGTTCACCAATATCCGGCTGGTGTGGCTGGGGTTGTTTCACGGGATGGCCGACGGGCTCAAGATGCTTCTCAAGGAGAACTTCAAGCCCAAGACGCACGACGGGGTCGGCTACTTTCTGGCGCCGTTCATCGTCTTCGCGCCGGTGCTGCTGGTGTTTGCGGTCGTCCCGTTCGGCGGGACGGTGGTGCCCGGTGAGCTCATTCCGGCGCTCGCCGACTGGTTCGGCACGCGGGCGTATCCCATGCAGATCGCGTCTCTCGATGCGGGGCTGCTGGTGGTCTTTGCGTTCAGTGGGGTGGGAATCATCGGCGCGATGCTCGCGGGCTGGGCGTCTGACAACAAGTTCTCGCTGCTGGGTGGACTCCGCGCCGGCTCCCAGATGATCAGCTACGAGCTGGTGCTGGCGCTCACCGTGCTCGGGCTCATTATGGTGTACGGGACGGTCGATCTGGGCGCCATCGTACGGCAGCAGTCCGGCATGATCGGCGGTGTGTTGCCGGCCTGGGGCATTTTCTATCAGCCGCTGGCGGCGTTTCTGTTTCTCACGGCCGCCATTGCCGAAAACAAACGCATTCCATTCGACTTGCCCGAGGCCGAATCGGAGCTGATTGCCGGGTACTTCACCGAATACAGCGCAATGAAGCTCGGCTTGTTCATGTTCTCCGAGTTCATCCAGATCGCGGTTGTGGGGGCGTTGTTCGCCACGTTGTTCCTCGGTGGCTACAACCTGCCGTTCATGACCGACGCCGGCTTTTCGCTGCCCGGGGGAACCGAGATCGCGTTGAGCCAGGCAGTGCGGGTGCCGCTGCAGCTGCTCACGTTCCTCGGGAAGACGGCGTTGCTCTGCGTCATTCAGATCCAGATTCGCTGGACGCTGCCGCGATTCCGGTATGACCAGATGCTCGGCCTCTCGTGGAAGATGCTCCTGCCGTTGTCTCTCGCGAACCTGGTGGTGACCGTGTTGTGGATGTGGCTGGTGGGAGGTGGGCAGTGATGTCGTCGGGCAACACATCGGACCACGGACCGAAGGTGCCGGCTGCGGGCGTTACCGGTCCGACCTTTGGCAACCAGGTGAACGGAGACAAGGCCGTGGCGGCGGGCGCGCCGCGGAAAGTGGTGCGCTACGAGCGCAAGCAGTACTGGAACGAGCCCACGATGACATGGTGGGAGCGCGCCTATCTGCCGGAGATTCTCCGCGGGCTGGCCATTACGACCGGCATATTCCTGCGCAACATGGGCAAGTGGATCACGGGCCGTCGCGGCGCCGTCACCACGTACTATCCCGAAGAAAAGCGGTCGGACTTCGCGCCGCGGAACCGCGGGAAGCATATCCTCACCCAGCGTCCAGATGGTTCGCCGCAGTGCATCGCGTGCAACATGTGCGCGACGGTGTGCCCGGCCAAAGTCATCGAAATCGAGTCGGGCTTCGATCCGAACGATCCGGCGCACCCCAAGTTCCCGGTACGCTTCGAGATCGACTACTCGCGATGCGTATTCTGCGGCTTGTGTGTGGAGGCGTGTCCGGAAGACGCCATTCGCATGCAGGAAGACGTGCCGAACCTCGTTTCGGACAATCGCTACACCATGTGGATCACGATGGACGAGATGTTGATGTGGCGTCCCGAACAGGATGTCGCGAAACCCTATCCGCCGAAACCGGTGCCATTGCAGCTCGGGGACAGCGTGAAGCGGGGGCGTGAGTCATCGAAACACTGATGCTGGGTCTGTTCGGCGCCATGGCGCTGGTGAGCGCGGCGTCGATGCTGGTGCTTCGCGAGCCGATGCGTGTGGCGCTGGCGCTCGTGACGAGCATGTCCTCGCTGGGCGCGGTGTATGGCCTCATGGGGGTGCACTTCATCGCCGCCTTTCAGGTGCTCATTTACGTAGGCGCGGTGATGGTCTTCATGGTGTATGTCATCATGCTGCTCGAGGTCAAGGAAGCACCGGGAAGCAAACGCTTTTCCCGTTTCGTCGTGCCGGGTTTCGTTGCCGGCGCGTTGCTCACGGCGGTCCTTGGCGTGAGCGTGCTGCGCAGCGGGACGGCGCGCGCGCCGGTGGCTACCGGTGAGGTGTTCGGGCTGGTGCCGTTCTCGTCGGCGTTTCTCACGCAGTACTGGCTGGAGTTCGAGCTGACGACCGTCTTTCTCGTGGGCGCCATCGTGGCGGCGCTCGCGGTCGTGAACGTGAGCCGGCGTCGCCAGGGATGATGCCTATGGAGCAGTCTCAGGCCATGCTCTGGCTCGCGGGTGCGCTGTTCTCGTTCGGGCTGCTGGGGGTCATCATCCGCCGAAATGCGCTGATCATGCTCATGTGCATGGAGCTCATGCTCAACGGCGTGAATCTCAGCCTCGTGACCTTCTCACAGCAGCGCGGCGATGCGGCCGGTGTGGTGATGGTGTTCCTCACCTTCGTCGTGGCGACTGCCGAAGTGGCGCTCGCCATTCCCATCGTGCTGCTGCTCGTCCGGCACGCGCGGTCGTTGGATATCGACCGCTACTCTGAGCTCAAGGGGTAGGCGCACGTGACGCACATGCTGGCGCTCATTGCGCTCCTCCCCCTGTTCGGGTTTCTGCTCAACGGCTTCTTCGCCACCGCGCTCGGTGGACACCGCTTCAGCAACAAAACGGCCGCGTTCGTGGGATGCCTCATGCCGCTCGCGGCATTTGCGCTCACCATTCAGGCATTCCTGACGCTCCGTGGCGGCGGCGACTACGCCCCCATTGTCGAGCCGGTGTATCGCTGGGCCGCCATTGGTGACCACACCTTCGACATCACCTTCTACTTCGACCGGCTCACCGCCGTCATGGCGCTCATCGTGACAGGTGTCGGGTCGGTGATTCACATCTATTCCACCGGCTACATGCACGATGACAAGAGCTTCGGGCGCTTTTTTGCGTACCTGAATCTCTTCCTGTTCTTCATGCTGTTGCTGGTGCTCGGTCGCTCCATGTTGGTGCTGTTCGTGGGCTGGGAAGGGGTGGGGCTGGCGTCGTACCTGCTCATCGGCTTCTGGTTCGACGACCTCACCAATGCGATTGCCGGCAGGAAGGCGTTCATCACCAACCGCATTGGTGACGCCGGATTCCTGCTGGGGATGTTCCTGCTGTATCGCGCGTTCGGCACGCTGGATATGGACACCATCAACAGCGCGTTCGCTGCCGGTTCGGCGACGATGGTGTCGGCGAGTCTGGTCGGTCTGTTCCTGTTCATCGGGGCCACCGGCAAGTCGGCGCAGATCCCGCTCTATGTGTGGCTTCCCGATGCCATGGCGGGCCCGACGCCCGTGTCAGCGCTCATTCACGCCGCCACCATGGTGACGGCCGGCGTGTATCTCGTGGCGCGCATGTCCGGACTCTATCTGCAGGCGCCGGACGCATCCCAGCTCATGGCGGTCGTGGGCGTGCTCACGGCCTTCATCGCCGCGACGATTGCGCTGGTGCAGACCGACATCAAAAAGGTGCTCGCGTATTCGACCGTGTCGCAGCTGGGCTTCATGTTCGTGGCCTTGGGCGTGGGCGCCTACGGGGTCGCGATTTTTCACGTCGTAACCCACGCCTTCTTCAAGGCGTGTCTCTTCCTGGGAGCCGGCAGCGTCATTCACGCGCTGGGCGGAGAACAGGATATCCGGAAGATGGGTGGGCTTCGCAAGCACATTCCGGTCACCTTCTGGACCTTTGCCCTTGCGACGGCGGCCATTGCGGGGATCCCCGGGCTCGCGGGGTTCTTCTCGAAAGACGAGATCCTGTGGTATGCCTTTGCGAGTGCGCGTGGCGGGGCCACGTGGCTCTGGACCATGGGGGCACTCACGGCGTTCATGACGGCGTTTTACATGACGCGGCTGCTGTGGCTCACGTTCTTCGGTGCATCGCGTATGGCGCCAGACGTCGAGCATCACGTGCACGAGTCGCCACTGTCGATGACGGCCGTGCTTGGCGTGCTCGCGGTGCTCTCGGCGGTGGGTGGCTACATCGGCATCCCGCATTTCCTGGAGCCGCTCATTCCATTGCCACCGGTGGTGGAGGCACTCGAACACTACGAGCATACGTTGCTGTACGTGTCGGTCGCCATTGCCTTCTCGGGTGTCGGACTCGCGATCTTCATGTACAACGGTCCGACCACCCGCGCGGCCGGCGCCGCCCGTGCCGCGGGACCCGTGTACGGTCTGCTGCAGGGCAAGTACTTCGTCGACGAACTCTATGCGGCGGTCATCGTCAAGCCGCTGGCATGGTTCTCCGACGTGGTGCTCTTCAAGGCGGGCGATCGTCTCGTCATCGACGGGAGTGTGAACCGTCTCGCGGGGCTGACGCAGTGGACCTCGGCGCTGCTCGGACGGGCGCAATCGGGGAGTCTGCAGCTGTACGCGCTGTTCGTGATGGTCGGCATCGTCGGTGCATTGCTGTGGAGCTGGCGTCATGTCTGATGCGCTGCTGCTCAACCTCGTGCTCTTTCTGCCTGTAGCCGGTGCCGTGGTGCTTGGCCTGCTGCGTGGGAATGGCTCGGCCGTCCGCAGCGCCACCGTCGCGGTGATGACCGCGCAATTCGTGCTGGCCTCGCTGCTGTACCTGCACTTCGATGCCACGGTGCCCGGGTTGCAGTTCGCCACGTCGGTGCCATGGATTGCCGACTGGGGGGTCTCGTACGCCATCGGTCTCGATGGCGTCAACCTGCTGCTCGTGCTGCTCACCGCGTTCCTCGGACCGCTCGTCGTGCTTGGCGCGTGGACGTCCATCGAACAGGACGTCACGTTCTTTCACGTGAACGTGCTGCTGCTGCAGTTCGCAATGATGGGGGCGTTTCTCGCGCAGGATCTCTTCCTGTTCTATGTGTTCTGGGAAGCGATGCTCATCCCGATGTTCCTCATCATCGGCATCTGGGGCGGCGCGCGTCGCAGTTATGCGACGATCAAGTTCGTGCTGTATACGGCCTTCGGCAGCATTCTCATGCTGGCTGCGGTGATTTATCTGGTCTGGTCGCTCCAGCAGGCGGGAGGGGTGCCGAGCTTCGCGTTCAGCGATCTGCTGCAGGCGGAGTTGCCGCTCAACGTGCAGACGACGTTGCTGGCCGCGTTCGCGCTGTCGTTCGCGATCAAGGTGCCCATGGTACCGCTGCATACGTGGCTGCCCGATGCCCACGTCGAGGCGCCGACGCCCGGTTCCGTAATTCTGGCGGGTGTGCTGCTCAAGATGGGCACCTACGGCTTCATGAAGCTCGGCCTGCCGCTCTTCCCCGATGCCACGCGCGTCTTCACGCCCGTGCTCATGACTCTCGCGGTGGTGAGCATCGTGTACGGCGCCTGTCTCGCGCTGGTGCAGCAGGACATCAAGAAGATCATCGCGTATTCGTCGATCAGTCACCTTGGCTACGTGATGCTCGGGTTGCTGAGCCTCGACCTCGCCGGCATTCAGGGCGCGGTGGTGCAGATGGTGAGCCACGGTCTCGTCGCGGCCGGCCTGTTCCTGCTGGTGGGCATGGTGTACGAGCGCTGCCACACGCGGGAGCTGTCAGCATACGGTGGGCTGGCGCGCCAGATCCCGGTGTTCAGCGTGTTCTTCATCGTCTTCACGCTGGCGTCGGTGGGGTTGCCGACCACCAGCGGCTTCACGGGCGAATTTCTGGTGTTGCTCGGCGCGTTTACAGCCGCATGGCCCCAGCATCTCGATGGCAACAACCTGCCGCTCATCCTGTCGGTTACGGCGGTGACCGGCGTGGTGCTTGGCGCGCTCTACATGCTGCGCTTTGCCCTCACGTTCATCTTCGGGCCGTCCAAGGCGCCGCATCAGCCCCTTGCGGACTTGTCGCTGCGTGAGCGGACGGTGCTGGGCATTCTCACGATCTCCATTTTCGCACTGGGTCTCTTCCCGGACAGTGCGCTCCGCAAAACCGAGCTGGCGTCCAAGACCTATCAGCAGCTCGTATCCACCTCCCGCGTACCTGCCAATGCCCGGTAGTGAGGCGCTTCTGGCCATGCTCCCCGAGCACCTGCTGCTCGGGGGAATGGTGTTGCTCATTGTGGTCGCGCTCTCGGATCGACTTCGCCCGTTGGCGCTGCCGGTTGGATTGTTATCGGTCGCTGGTGCGGCCGCCGCGGCGTTCTGGTTGGCGGGCACGGGGATGACGGCGCAGCCGTTCCCGGGGCAGTACTCGGTGTCGCCCGCGGTGTTCACCGCCAAGGGAGCGCTGTTGGCGCTCGCGATTCCGGTGCTGCTCATGTCGCGCACCGACTTCGGTGACGACCGGGCCGGCGATCTCGAGTTCCCGCTGTTGCTCGTATCGTCACTCTACGGCATGAGTCTGTTGCCGTCGGCCGATAGTGCGCTGGTGCTCTTTCTCGGGTTGGAGATGATGTCCATCCCGGTGTATGCGCTCATCGTGCTCGCGTTCCGTCGTCCGCAAGCGGCCGAGTCGGCACTCAAGTACTTGGTGCTCAGCGGCGCCGCATCGGCCACGTTCCTGATGGGGATCTCACTCGTCTACGGAACGACGGGGTCCATGGGGGTCGAGGCATTCGCGCCGGCAGTGGCCGCGTCGGACCTGTTGTCGCGCACGGCGGTCGTGCTGGTGCTGCTGGCGCTCTTCCTCAAGGCCGCCGTCGTGCCGTTTCATGCGTGGGCACCGGACACCTACGAAGGCGCCAGCGTCCCGGTCACGGCGTACATGGCGACGCTCTCCAAGGCGGCGGTGCTCATGGTCGCGCTCCGGCTCTTTGCTGGGGTCAATGTGAGTGGCACGATGGTCGATCTGCTCGCGGTGCTGCCGCTGGTTTCCATCGTGTGGGGCAACATCGCGGCCATCCGGCAGGCCAGTTTGCGTCGCATGATTGCGTACTCGTCCATCGCGCATGCCGGGTACCTGTTCTACGCGTTCCTCGGTAATGCCGACGGGCGAATGGAAGCGGTCACGTTCTACATCGTGGTGTACTCGGCCGCCAACCTGCTGGCCTTTGCCGCGCTGCCGTCGCTGGACGACGATACGGTACGCGACCGCATGGACACGCTGGACGGCCTCTTTCATCGCGATCCGCTGGCGGCGACGCTGATTGCCGTGGCGATGCTGAGCTTGGCGGGACTTCCGCCATTTCCCGGCTTCACCGCCAAGTTCCTCATTTTCAAGACCGTCGTTGCCGCGGGGTTCAGCACCTACGCGGTGCTCGGGCTCGTGGGGAGTTTCTTCGGTTTGTATTTCTACCTCCGCGTTATCCAGCGGATGTTCATGACCAACCGCTCAGTGGCCGTGGCGAGCCCGTCACGCGGCGCCGCATTGGCGCGCGTGGGCGGATTCCTTTGCCTTGCCGCCACCGCAGCATTTACCATCGTGCCAGGCTGGATTCTTTCACGCATGTGACCTGCGCCCCTCGCTCGCTGGAGGGGGCGGTTCCCATCACTTCGTTCAGGGTCTTTCGTGACTGATTTTTCGACGGCGAAACGCGGCGCAGCGCTGCTCAACGATCCCGAGTTGAACAAGGGCACGGCGTTTACTGAAGCCGAGCGCACCGCGTTGGGGCTGCGCGGCTTGTTGCCGCCGCGCGTCATGACGCAGGAGGAGCAGCTCGAGCGCATCCTGCCGGGGGTACGGTCGCGCCCCACGCCCATCGATCAGTACGCCTATCTCGTCGGCTTGCACGATCGCAATGTGACGTTGTTCTACCGGCTGGTAACGGATCATCTCGAGGAGATGATGCCCATTCTGTACACGCCGACCGTGGGACAGGCGTGCCAGGAGTTCGGGCGAATCTTTCGCCGCAGTCGTGGCCTGTATGTCACCTCCGATGATGCGGGACGGGTGCGTGACGTGCTGGCCAACTGGCCTCACAACGATGTACGCATGATTGTCGTGACCGATGGTGAGCGCATTCTGGGGCTCGGTGATCTCGGGGCCAACGGCATGGGGATTCCCATTGGCAAGCTCACGCTGTACACGGCGTGCGCCGGTCTCCATCCCATGCAGTGTCTCCCCATTACCATCGATGTCGGCACCGACAATGCGCATCTGCGTGAAAGTCCGGCGTACATGGGATTGCGTCAACCGCGACTCCGTGGTGCCGCGTACGACGCGTTGCTCGATGAGTTCGTCGAGGCCGTCCAAGAACGGTTCCCCCACGTCTGTCTCCAGTTCGAGGACTTCGGGAACCACAACGCGTTCACGTTGCTCGACAAGTGGCGTAACCGGATCAGCACCTTCAACGACGACATTCAGGGCACGGCGTCCGTCACGCTGGCCGGGCTGTATTCGGCTTCTCGCATGTCCGGAACGGCCTTCAAGGACATGCGTCTGCTGTTCCTCGGCGCCGGCGAGGCTGGTATCGGCATCGGCGACCTGGTCGTCTCGGCACTCCTGGAGGAAGGCGTCAGTCTCGAGGAGGCGCGTCAGCGGTGCTGGTTCGTCGACTCCAAGGGGCTGGTGGTGAAGACGCGCACCGATCTGGCCACGCACAAGCAGCCCTATGCGCACGACCATCCGGCCACGACGTCGTTGCTCGCTGCCGTGGAGGCGCTCAAGCCGCACGCCATCATTGGTGTGTCGGGCATGCCGGGCACCTTTACGGCGCCGGTGCTCGCGGCGATGGCACGGCAGCATGCGCGGCCCATCGTGATGGCGCTGTCCAACCCGACGTCGAAGGCCGAGTGTACTGCACGCGAGGCGTACGCGAGCACCGATGGTCGGGCGATCTTTGCTAGCGGTAGCCCGTTCGCGCCGGTGACGCACAAGGGGCGCACTCACGTGCCGGGGCAGGGGAACAACGCCTACATTTTTCCGGGCGTCGGCTTGGGCGTCATCGTCGCCGATGCGTCACGCGTGACGGACGAGATGTTCGCTGCCGCGGCGCGTACGCTCGCGAACATGGTGAGCGAAGATGATCTGGCCATGGGGCGCATCTTTCCCAGCCTCTCCCGTATTCGCGATGTCTCGAGGGCCATCGCCACGGAAGTGGCGGAGATCGCGTATCGCCGCGGTCTCGCGCGAGCGCCGCATCCCGGCCCTCTCGACGCGGCGGTCGCTGCCGCCATGTACCAGCCCGCATACCCGTCGTTCGTGGACTGACACGACGGGGATCGGCGCTCGACGCGTCGCCGTCAGCGGAAGCGCTTCATCAGGGAGTCCAGCGCGGCTGAGCCGGGGCACAGCGCGTCAAACGGCACATCGACGAGTGGCGTCGAGGGGGTGCGCAGATAGTCGTGCATCTCCTTCCCGTTCTCGTCCACGAAAAGCAAGCCGGTGGCGATTTCGCCTCGGGCCTGACAGGCGCGAACGTGCGCGTATGCCGACTCGCGGTTGGTGGGGTCGTAATCGCCAGCGGTGGAGCGAAGCCGAACCGATGCACCGTCGTGCATGACGACCGTGCGCACTTCTTCCAGTGTGTCGGCAACGGTGATTTCGCGTTGCAGCGGGACGAAGTCGGCGTGGACCGCCTCCACCTCGTGCTCACGTGTGAAGGCGTAGCTCTTGGTCGAGCCTTCGTGATCATTGAAGCTCACGCACGGCGAGATGACGTCGATGATGGCAAAGCCCTTGTGTGACAGCCCCGCCTTGATGATGGGCACCAGCTGCTGCTTGTCGCCGGAAAAGGAGCGCGCCACGAAGGTAGCGCCCAGCGTAAGGGCGAGCAGTACCGGATCGATGGGGGACTGCTCATTGGCCTCCCCCTTTTTGGACATAGAGCCAACGTCGGCCGAGGCGGAGAACTGACCCTTGGTGAGCCCATACACGCCGTTGTTTTCCAGCATGTAGAGCATGTTCACATTGCGCCGGATGGCGTGTGACAGCTGCCCGAGGCCGATGGAGAGGGAGTCGCCGTCGCCGGAGACCCCAATGTAGGTGAGGGCACGGTTTGCGGCGGCGGCGCCGGAGGTCACCGACGGCATGCGGCCGTGCACGGAATTGAATCCGTGCGACTGTTTCATGAAATACGCCGTCGTCTTGGACGAGCAGCCGATGCCGCTCATCTTGCCCACGCGGTGCGGTTCGAGATCGAGTTCCCACCCCGCTTGCACGATGGCTGCGGTCACGGAGTCGTGCCCGCAACCGGCGCACAGCGTGGACATCGCGCCTTCGTAGTCGCGAATGGTGAGGCCAAGACCATTGGTGCGCGAGCTCGGATGCCGGACTGGCGGCTTGGCAATGGACGTCATGCGGGCACCTTCGCGTGGCTGGGAACGTGGGAGGCGACGGCATCCACCACGACCTTGGCGGTCAGCGGCATGCCGCCATAGTCGAGGACCGCAATCATGGCGTCGCGCGGAATGCCGAGCTCGATCGCAAGCAGCGAGCGGAGCTGCGCATCGCGGTTCTGTTCGATGACGAAGTTCTTGTCGTGCCGATCAATGAACTCCTTCACGTCGGCCGCGAAGGGGAAGCCGCGCACACGCATGATATCCACCGTGATCCCGCAGGCGCGCAGCGTATCGGCCGCTTCTCGCACGGCGGCGTCGCAGCCGCCAATGGTGATGAGCCCGATCTCCGCGCCGGCCTGCAGAGTATACGCCGGACGCGGCACGGCCGTCGCCGCATGCTCGAACTTCCGCTTGAGCCGGTCGACGAGCTCCTGATAGGCATCGGAGTCTTCGGTGTACGCCGCGTGTTTGTCGTGCCCAGAGCCACGCACGAAATACGCGCCCTTGCCGCCGACGCCCGGGAGCGTGCGGGCGGCAATACCGTCTCCGTCCACATCGAGGTACCGCGAGAACTTGGGCAGCTTGTCCAGTGCGGCGGCATCGAGCACCTTGCCGCGATCAGGGCGATAGCGGTCGTCCCACTGGAAGCGCTTGACCATCCAGTCGTTCATGCCGATGTCGAGATCGGTGGCCACGAACACCGGCGTCTGATAGCGCTCGGCCAAGTCGAAACTCTGCACCGCCATTTCGAACGCTTCACCGGGGTTGGCGGGGAAGAGCACGATGTGCTTGGTGTCGCCGTGTGAGGCATACGCGAGCGAGAGCAGGTCCGCCTGTTGCGTGCGTGTGGGCATGCCGGTAGCGGGACCACAGCGCTGCACGTCGAAGAAGACCGCGGGGATGTCGGTGTAGTACGCCAGCCCGATGAATTCCTGCATGAGTGAGATGCCGGGTCCCGACGTGTTCGTGAAGGCCCGCGCTCCGGCCCAGCCAGCGCCAATCACGATACCGGCCGCGGCCAGTTCGTCTTCGGCTTGCAGAATCGCGTAGTTGTGGATGCCTGTTTCCTTGTCGACGCGGAACTTCTCGCAGAACGCCTTGAACTGCTCCATGAGCGCCGTTGCCGGCGTGATGGGATACCAGGCGCCCACCGTTGCTCCCGCGTAGACGGCGCCCAATGCACAGGCCGTGTTGCCGTCAATGAGAATGGAGTCGCTGGTCGCGTCCATCTTCTCGAGGTGGAACGGCAGCGGACAGGCAAAGTGCGCGTGCGCGTAGTCGTAGCCGAGCTTGATGGCCTTGTGGTTGGAGTCGAGCAGCTTGGGCTTCTTGCCGTACTTCTCGGCCAGCATCGCACCGACGACATCCATGTCGATGCTGAGCAGCGCTGCGAGCGCGCCGGCGTAGACGATGTTGCGCAACAACGTCCGGTCGCGGTCCCCCTGGAAGTTGTCGACGCACAGCTTGCCGAAGGGAATGCCCAGAATCGTGATGCCGGCGCGCACGAGATCCGGTTCGAGCGGCCACGACGAGTCGTACACCAAGAATCCGCCGGGGCGTACGGTGGCGACATCCTTGGCGTAGGTCGCAGGGTTGAGCGCGACCACGAGATCGACGTCGCTCGGACGTGCAGTATAGCCGTCCTTGCTCACCCGGATTTCGTACCAGGTGGGCAGCCCCTGAATGTTGGACGGGAAGATATTCTTGCCGGTGACCGGGATCCCCATGCGGAAAATCGCCTGCATGAGCAGGCCGTTGGCACTGGCAGAGCCTGTGCCGTTGACGGTGCCGATCTTGAACGCAAAATCGTTGATGCCGCTCATACGCTGGCCATCCCGGCGAACATCCCCGCCATTGGCTTCTTGAGGTCGAAAAGTCGCATGTCCCACGCCGCCGTGGGGCATCGTTCGGCGCAAAGGCCGCAGTGGAGGCACACGTCTTCGTCTTTCACCATGATGCGCTTGGTCTGCGGCAGCGCCTCAGAGACATACACGTCCTGCGACAGGTTGAGCGCCGGCGCCGACAGGCGGGTGCGCAGTTCGTCGATGGGGGTGCCGTTGGTGGTGATGGTGAGACAGTTGGTGGGGCAGATGTCCACGCACGCATCGCACTCGATGCAGGTCGACGCGGTGAAGTGCGTCTGGATGTCGCAGTTGAGGCAACGGCCCACTTCCGTAGCGACCTGCTCGGCCGTGAAGCCGAGCTCCACTTCGGTCTCGAGGTCCTTGAAGCGCTTCGTGAGCTCCTCGTGCTGCATCTTGGCGCGCTTGCTGCTTTCGTAGTCGTTGTCGTACGCCCACGAGTGCATGCCCATCTTCGCGCTCACGAGCGTCATGCCATACGGCGGACGGTCGGAAACAGTATCACGCTGATGACAGGCGAGGTCGATGGAGATGGCGGCGGCGTGTCCGTGTGCCACCGCCCAGATGATGTTCTCCGGACCCCACGCGGCGTCACCACCAAAAAACACTTTGGGATGGGTGCTCTGGTGCGTCTGCTTGTTCACTACCGGCATGCCCTTGGCGTCGAACTCCACACCGATGTCGCGCTCCACGAATTCGAACGCGTTGTCCTGCCCGATGGCGAGAATGACCTGATCGCACGGGATGATCACGGTGCTCAGCACCGTGCTCGACTGCTTGCCGTTGGCGTCTTCGGTCCATTGCAGGACTTCGAATTCCATGCCCACCAGTTTCCCGTTCTCGACGACCATGCGCTTGGGGGCATGGTTCTCGATGATCTCCACCTGTTCTTCTTCGGCGTCTTCGAGCTCCCACGGCGAGGCCTTGAAGAACTTCCGACCGCGGCGCGCAATGACCTTGACGTCGGTGGCGCCCAAGCGCTTGGACGTGCGGCAGCAGTCCATGGCGGTGTTGCCCACTCCGATGATGATGACGCGGGGCCCGACCTGCTCGATGTGCTTGAAGTGCACGTTGGCGAGGAAGTCGATACCGATGAACACCTGGTCTGGTGCATCCCATCGGCCGGGGATATCGAGTTCTTTGCCCTTGGGGGCGCCGCTGCCAACGAACACCGCATCGTAGCCTTCGTCGAGCAACGCCTTCAGCGACGTGACGGACGTGCCGTAGCGCATGTGGGCACCCATGTCGATCACGTAGCCGCACTCTTCGTCGAGCACCTGTGCGGGGAGACGAAACGACGGGATGTTGATGCGCATCAGCCCACCGGGCTGCGCATTCTTTTCGTAGATCGTGACGTCGTACCCGTGCGGCAGCAGGTCGTTGGCGACCGTCAGTGAGGCGGGACCGGCACCGATGAGCGCCACGCGCTTGCCGTTCTTGACGGCGGGCGCCTTGGGGAGAAACGACGAGATCTCGTCGCGGTGGTCGGCCGCCACGCGCTTGAGGCGACAGATGGCCACGGGCTTTTCCTCGACGCGGCCTCGCCGGCAGGCCGGCTCGCACGGGCGGTCGCACACGCGCCCGAGAATGCCCGGAAAGACATTCGACTCGCGGTTGAGGAGGTAGCTCTCGGTGTACTTGCCCTGTGCGATCAGGCGAATGTAGCCGGGCACGTTGGTGTGAGCCGGACAGGCCCACTGGCAATCAACAACCCGGTGGTAGTAGTTCGGGTCGGAGACATTGGTCGCTGCCATGATACGGGGCTCCTGGGGAGGGATAGGCTGGCACTCGCTAGCTTGTATTCCGGACCGCGCCTCGGCAAGAAGGGAAATCCCCTCTTCTTGCTGTTTTTTTCAGTCCTGGGTCGTAATTTCGGGCTGGACCCTCGTAGACGACTCTGCCGAGCCGGGATGGCAGTCTCCCGATCGCGCCCTCCCAAACGCCCAGCCTGCCGGTCATGTCCCTTGCGTACAATGGCATCGCGGTTGGCGGGGGAGGGATGGGGAGCGCTGCCTCGTCCCACATGGCCGCCTGGAGACTCCGGGTGGCCTGCGTCGAGCACCCGTCCTGCGTGCCCCTCCTGCGCCGGGCCGTTGCCCGCTGACGCGCGCTTTACGCGGGGCTCGACGAACCGCTGTGGCATGCGACCGGCGGCCTGGAGGTCTGGTGGGCGGGGAGCGCGGTGTTCGAGGGCGCGATGCGCCGCAGCGTGGAGCGCGATCTGCCCCTCGAGCGCCTTGATCCACCACTGTCTGTTCAGCAAGAGCCCCGACGAGCAGGTCGGCAAAGATCATGCGCCGTTGGCGCCGCAGGTCTTGCTCGTCTCTCCCTGCTCGGGCCATGGCGTCACGTTCTCGACGGTGAATGACGAGATCCGCGCAGATTTGGTCGAACAGGACCGTACGTCTCACGATAGCTCACTGTTTCGCCTCGCACGTTTTCCCGGGAGTGCTCGTTCATCATGATGTCCACTGTGGATCGCACTCGGCGGGCACCTCGCCGGCAGATGCTGGGTGTGGTGGCGATGCTGGGCAGCGTGCTGCTGTCGCCGCCGCTGCGCGCCCAACGCACCGTGTCCTTTACCACCACGGAAGGCACGTGGATGTCGCTCGATGTAGCGCCGGACGGCACGCAACTCGTCTTCGAATTGCTCGGTGACGTGTATGCCCTGCCCATCGCGGGCGGTAACGCGCGCGCCATTCAGCAGGGGCCCGCGTTTCAGTCGCAGCCGCGCTACTCGCCCGACGGAACGCAGATTGCGTTCATCAGTGATGCGAGTGGTAGCGACAATGTCTGGGTCGCTGCCGCCGACGGAAGCCGTGCACGGGCCGTAAGCGGGTTGCGGCGGGCGCTCATGGTGTCGCCCACGTGGTCGGCCGACGGACGGTTCCTGTATGCCACCGTGCTTCAAGGACGCACGGCCGATCTCTGGCGCTTCGACGTGCAGTCGGGGCAGGGAAGCACCGTCGTGGCCAACGCCAGCGGACCGGCAGCCCCCCTCGTGTCGTCGCCGGGACCGGGACCATACTCCGCCCATGCCACCCGCGATGGCACGTCACTCTACTACACGGCGGTCACGCCGCGTCCGTATGGCAGCCGACTCGGCGCGTCGAGCATGGTCATGCGTCGTGATCTGGCGACCGGCACCGACGAGTCCGTGGTGCTGCAGGAGCCACTGGCGATGGCGCCGGTGCTCTCGCATGACGGCCGCACGCTTGCCTACATGGCGCAGAGCCGTGGGCGTACGGGGCTCCGCGTACGCGATCTGACGACCGAATCCGAGCGCTGGTTGGCGTGGCCGCTCGAGCGCAATGAGCTCGAGTCGCGCGCCACACGCGATGTCATGCCGGGCTACGCCTTTACGCCGGACGATCGCGCGGTCGTGGTTGCGTACGACGGACATCTGCACCGCATCGACGTGGCGACGGGTGTCGATGTGATCATCCCGTTTCGCGCCAACGTGACGGCCGAGCTCCCTGAAGCGCTGCGTGCTCGGCGGCGCATCACCGACGATTCGGTGCGCGGCCGCTTTGTGCAGCAGCCCGCCATCGCCGCCGATGGGCGCGTGGCGTTCTCCATGTTCGGCCGGCTGTTCGTGCGGGCGGCGCGTGGTGGGGTGCCACGTGCGCTTTCGACCGGTGCTGTGCGGGCGTTCATGCCCACATGGTCGCCAGACGGGCAGTGGCTCGCCTACACGACGTGGGGGCCGGCAGGCGGTGCGTTGTACAAGGTGCGCGCCGCCGGCGGCGTGCCGGTGCGACTCACCACCGACAGCGCGTACTGGATCGATCCCGTCTGGACTCCCGATGGCAACGCGCTGTTCGCCGTGCGAGCGCCGGCAAGCACGGCCCGGGCGCAGCCTGTTTCGCTGCCCAGCGATGCGATGATCATGCGGGTGAGCGCGCAGGGCGGCGCCACGCGTAACATCGCGCGTGCCTCAGGAATGCGTCACCCGCACTTCACCAGCGACACGAGTCGACTCTGGTTCAGCGCACCTGCCGGATTGGTGTCGACGACCACGGCCGGGCTCGATCGCCGGGTCCATGCCCGGGTGACCGGGCTCTCGGGGCCAGCCGGCTCGCCCGTAGGTACGGAGCTTCGGGTGAGTCCCGATGGCCGCCATGTGGCGGTGCTCGCGGGTGATCGCGTGTGGACAGTGCCCTTGGTGGCCCGCGACAGTGTGCCGGGCAAAGCCGTCGAACCGCAGCTGCTCGCACTGGGGGGCGTACCCGATATCTCCGGGCCGACGGTGACCTCTCTGGCCTGGGCCCCGCGTGGGCAGACCGTGGCGTGGGTGACGGGTGCCACGCTGCACCAGCGTGACGTGGCAGCGGGCAGCGCCGTCGTGTCGCAATCGCTGGCGGTGACCGCGCCGCGTGTGGTATCGCGTGGCACCACGGTGCTGCGAGGCGCCAAGGTCATCACCATGAAGGGCGATCAGGTCATCGAGAACGCCGACGTGGTCGTCACGGATAGCCGTATTGCCGCGGTCGGTGCACGAGGCGCGGTGACGTTCCCGTCCACGGCGCGCATCGTGGACGTGAGCGGCAAGACGATCATGCCGGGTATCGTGGACATTCACGCGCACTGGCAATACCGCCGCGAGCTGTTGGAGCCAGAGACGCCGTCCATGTACGCCAATCTCGCGTATGGTGTGACCACCGTGCGCGACCCGCAAACGAGCGCGGAGATCTTTGCCTACGCTGATCTGGTGGAAGTGGCGGGGCTCGCCAGTCCGCGTGTGTTCAGTACCGGCCCGGGCGTGTTTGCGGAGACCGATTTCAAGTCGCTCGACGACGTGCGATTGACGCTCAAGCGGTATCGCGACGAGTACGGCACGCACCTCATCAAGAGCTACATGGTGGGGAATCGTCAGCAGCGGCAGTGGGTAGTGCAGGCGAGCCGCGAGCTTGGCCTGTTGCCCACCACTGAGGGCGGTGCCGACACCAAGATGGACCTCACGCATGCACTCGATGGGTTCTTCGGCAACGAGCATGCCTTTCCCAACGCACCGTTGCACGACGATGTGGTGCAGCTCATGGCGCGTAGCGGCATTCACTACACGCCAACGCTGCTCGTGTCGTTCGGCGGTGCGCTCCCCGTATATCGGTTGCTGGCGCAGGAGCGGCCCTTCGACGATCCCAAGCTGTCGCGCTTCTTCCCGCGCAGCGAACTCTATGCGCGCACGGCTACGCGCCTGTTGGCCTTCCCCGACGAAGACTACAACGACAAGGAGACGTCGGCGGGCGCGACGGCGATTCTTCGCGCCGGCGGCAAGGTGGCGCTCGGGGGGCACGGCGAAATGCAGGGACTGCAGGTGCATTGGGAAATGCGCCTGTTGGCCCAGGGCGGGATGCGTCCGCTCGAGGTGCTGCGCGTGGCCACGTTGAACAGCGCCGAGGCGATTGGGCTCGATGCGGATATCGGGAGTCTCGAGCCGGGCAAGCTCGCCGATCTGGTGGTGCTGGACCGTGATCCGCTGAGTGATATTCGCAACAGCAGTGCGGTGCGATGGGTGATGAAGGGTGGCGCGCTCTACGACGCCGAAACACTCGATCAGGTCGCGCCCACGGTCGCCGCGCTTCCGTCGCCCTGGTGGCGCAGCGACGAGGTGCCGCATGGTGGTCTCGCGTTCAACGAAGCGGCCATCGATGCGATTGCCCGTGACGAGATGGAGCGGCAGCGTATTCCCGGAATGGCGGTGGCAATCGTACGTGGCGACCGCGTGCTCATGAGCAAGGGCTACGGGCTGGCCAACATGGAGCAGCAACGGCCCGTCACCAACGAGACGATGTTCCTCTCGGGCTCCATGGGCAAGATGTTCACCGCCGCCGGTATGATGGCGCTCGTTGAGGAAAACCGCGTCGCGCTCGACTCCTCCATTCGTACGTATCTGCCCGAGGCACCCGGGGCCTGGCAAGGCATCAAGATCCGCCATCTGCTGTCGCACACGAGCGGCATTCCCGATTACACCAGCGCCACGATGGATTACCGGCGCGACTTCACCGAAGCGCAGCTGGCGAACATGGCGTATGCGCTCACGCCGGAGTTTCCACCGGGGAGTCGCTGGAATTACTCCAATACGGCCTACGTGCTGCTCGGCGTGATCATGAGCAAGGTGACTGGGCGTCCGTACTGGGAGTACCTGCGTACGCGCATTTTCACACCGGCGGGGATGCCGACCATTCGCATCATCACCGAAGCGGAGATCGTCGCCCAGCGGGCGTCCGGCTATCGTGTACAGGACGGCGGGTATCTGCATCAGGAGTGGGTGTCGCCAACACTGAATACGACTGCCGATGGATCGTTGCTGGTGAGTCTGCGCGACATGGTTGCGTGGAACGCCGTGGTGCGCGACCGGCGCGTGCTGAGCAAGCGCAGCTGGGAGCAGATACTGTCGCCCGTGCGACTCACCAGTGGTAACCCGCAGGGCTATGGCTATGGATGGTTCCTCGAACAGCTCAACGGTCAGCGTGTGCTGCAGCATGGCGGATCGTGGCAAGGCTTCCGTACGCAGCTCTCGCGCTACGAGCCCAGCGATGTCGCGGTGGTCGTGCTGACCAATTCGAGTGCCAACCTGCCGCCGGTCATTACCGCGCGAATAGCCGGGGCCGTCGATTCAGCGCTCATCACTGCGCCCTTGCCCACGGTGCCGCTTCCGGATCGCGCTCCTGAGGTGACCACGTATCTCAAGACCGTGCTGGCAAAGATCGCGCGCGGCGAGTTGGCGCTGGCCGATTTCGAGTTCGTGCGCACGACACTGGTGCCGCGCATGAGCGCCGCCTACGCTCGGCTTCTCCAGCCATTTGGGGCACTCACTTCTCTTGAGGTGCTCGCCACCGGCGTCGAAGGCGACGATCGCACCTTCGTGTATCGCGCGCGCTTCGCCACTGGCGACGTGCGCGTGAACGTGAGCATCGGGCCCGGCGGCCGCATGACGAATTTGCTGATGACGCGCATGCCTTGAACGGCGCGTGCGGTCTGGCAGGCTAGGGTGCCCGTCTCAGCGCTTGGCCGGGACGGGCACCGGTCATTTTGGCATCGCGAATGACCGCTTGGCCGTTGATGAACAGATGTACCACGCCCTCGGCGTAATGATGCGGATCGGTGTACGTGGCTTTGTCGGCGAACGTCGCGGGATCGAAGAGCACGAGGTCGGCGATCTTGCCTTGTTGAACGACACCCCGGTCGAGAAGCCCCAGCGTGCGGGCCGGTACCGACGTCATCTTGGCAATGGCGGCTTCGAGGCTCATGAGTTTCCGTTGCCCCACGTAGTACGACACCACGCGCGGAAAGGCGCCGTAGCTGCGCGGATGCGGAAACCCTTTCCCGGGCGTCACCAGGTCACCATCGGTTGAGACCATGGCAGCCGAGTGTGTGAGAAACGCTTCGATGTCGCGCTCGTTCATCGCCTCCACAATGGCGGTAAAGCCGCCGTCCCGTTGCAGGGCGATCAGGGCGTCGATGGCTGCGTCCAGCGACGACGGTTGGCCGCGCGCGGTGAGGTATTCCGCCAACGTCTTGCCCGCAAACTCCGGCGCCGTGGGCATCGTGCGAAAGCGCACACTGCTGGCGGTGCCACCGGTTTGCGCTTCGAAGATGTCGCGCATCTCCCGGCGCACACGCGCGAGCAACGCCGGGTTGCGCAATCTGGCACTCACGGAGTCCTGCCCGTCGGCCAACACCCATCCGGGAAAGAGTACGTCGGAGTAGGTACTGTAGGCATTGTACGGGTACACGTCGAACGAAATGCGCGCACCGCGGGCATTGAGCGCATCGAATCCGGCCAGCACGGCGGTGCTTTTGCCCCAGTTGGCCTTGCCGGTGCTCTTGAGGTGGCTCACATGCACGGGCTGCTGCGAGCGCCTCCCCACATCGATGGCCTCGGCCAGCGCGAGTTCGAGCGCGACCCCTTCATCGCGCAGGTGCGTGACGTACAACGAGCCGGGGCGCTTGGCGGCCTGTGCGAGCGAGACAATTTCCTCAGGCGGTGCGTACACGGCAGGGATGTACTCGAGCCCCGTGCCCAGGCCAAAGGCGCCGCCATCCATGGCTCGCGAGACGAGCGCACGCATGCTGTCGAGTTCTGCGGCAGTGGCGGCGCGGTTCTGCGTCCCCATGACCCGCTTGCGCGCCCACGTGTGTCCCGCGGTCCAGAGGGTGTTGGGGGCGATGCGCAGCGTGTCGAGAAAGGCGCCCAACGGATAGGGCTGATCGAGACTGTGCAGCGAATTGAAGATCGTGGTGATCCCCTGCCGAAGAAAGTTCTGTGCGTCGGGCTGCTCTGCGATGGCGCTGATGTGGGCGTGCGGGTCGATGAAGCCGGGGGCGATGATCAACCCGGTGGCATTGATGGTATCGCGCGCCGCACCGGTGATGCGTGCGGCCACGCGGACAATCCGACCGCCCTTGAATGCCACGTCTGCCCGCTTGGCCGGCGTGCCGGTGCCGTCGATGACGCGCCCGCGCGTTATGAGGACGTCGTACGGCGGTTCGGTTGCCCTGGTCGCGCGTTGCCCCTGTACCACTGACGGAAGCAGGAGCAGCAGACCCAGCGATAACCGTGTGGAAGCAGGGAAGAGCGGGCGAGCCTGCATGGTCCGGAATGCTCGTGCAGAGGAGAGCGCTGACGACTCGTTGAGCAGCGAGTATGCACGGGCGTAAGCGCCGTCGCCAGTCTCGAGGACGCGGCCGTGGGGAAAGCGTGGCCGCTCCATACGCACGTCCGCCGCCATGGCCACTCAACACGGGCGAGTCGTGCGGGTCAGTGACGGCGAGCGTACATTCCCGTTACGGTCATTGGGCGGCTTCTCATCTCAACGACTGCCGCTTTGGTGCGACGCTCCCTTCACCTGAAGGACAGAGCTGTTCCCTCAATTGGAGATGCTGCAGATGCTACGAGAACTCTTGGTCGTGGGCGTGGTGTTGGGGGTGAGCGCCTGCAATAGTGGTAGTGAAGCCGCCAAAACAGACAGTGCCGCAGTGCCCGCTGCTGTTGTCGCCGCGGCCGATCCGGTAGCCGTACGAGCCGCCATTGATTCCGCGAACAAGCGCGGCGCGGAGGGCTTCAACACGGGCAACGCCGACGCCATGATCGCCAACTATGCCGACGACGCGGTCGTGATGATGCCCGGCATGAAGGCGATGGTGGGCAAACCTGCTATCGACGCCGGCATGAAGGGGATGTTCCAGTCGTTCGACATGAAGAACTTCCAGCAGACTACCACGGATGTCGTCGTCGAGGGAGATGTGGCGATCGAGTCGGGAACGATGACCATGGAGGCGGGCCCCAAGGGCGCCAAGCTGGCCGTCGATACGATCAAGTACCTCACCGTGTGGAAGAAGCAGGGCGACGGCAGCTGGAAGATCATTCGGGACATCAACAACACGGATATCGCGCCAAAGATGTAGGCACCACGCTGGCTGGCCACTGCCGGCTGGGCGCATCCCACCGACGACCCTTTATCAGTAGGTCGTCGGTGACCGCGACCATCGCGTCCTGCTATTGCCGCTGATTGAGCACCACCAGTACCGCGACAATGGCCAATACCACCAGCGCGGCAAGCGTGAGCTTGACGATCGACCACGGGCGATCGCCGCGCACTGCGCCGGTCTGTCCGTTGACGACGACGCACCATGATTTGTCGCCGAAGCGATAGGAGCAGATCCACGCCGGCAAAAGGATGTGCTTGAACGTGACGCCATCGTAGCGCGTGCTCACGTCGTGCACCCGCTGGTGATTGCCGCCGATGTCCTGATGCACCGCCGCAATTATGCGCTCGCCGAACTGCGCCTTGGCCTCCTCGAATGCGGGCTCGAGTCCGACCTGGTACGCTTCGGTCGTGAAGCCGGCCAGGTAGTCGCTGGCGAACGGTACGAGCGCGGCGATATCCCAGTCGGCGAGCACGCTTGCGAACTTGTCGGGCAGGCTGTGCGAAGCCGGCACCAGCGTGTCGTCGAATGTCAGGGTGACGACACCGGAGGCCGGGTACCAGTCCGTGACCGTCCGCGTCACGACCACGGTTTTGCCCGTCGAGTCGGTGCTGGTGTCTTGCACCTGCCGGTCAACGCCGCGCTGTCCGACGTAGTGACTGGTGGTCCGGGCGTCGAATGTCCAGCACGGCAGGTATACGCCACGCACGCGCTCGAGATTCGTCACGGTGCGTTTGAGGGCATTCGGTGCAAACCAGCGCCCGGCAATCCACTGCCGGAACGTCTCCTGAGCGCGCGACTGCTCCACCGCAAACGGCACCACGCCACGAGGCCGGATCTGTCGCCCCTCGTGCGCCGCCACGGAGACGAGCGAGGTCGCACAAAATGCGCAGCGGTCGGCGACGACATGGTCACCGAGTTCCGTGCGCGCGCCGCACTGCGGACACTCCACGAGCTGGCGGCCGAGCTCCGGCTCAACGCTCTCCTGCTGTCGCAGCTGCGCAAGATAGTCGAGCTCTTGCAACGCGCCGGCGCGCTCGGCGTCGGTGACGGCGGGCGGTTCGTTCACCGCGCGACAGGCGGAACAGACTAGCCGGCTGACGCCGGGCTCGAAGGTGAGCGACGCACCACACTGGGCGCACGGGAAGACCCGCCCCGCCTTCGCTACACGCTCGTCGTCGTCAACAGGTTCGGTCAACGGCTCCTCAATGGAAGCGGCTGCGTTCGCGAATTGATCATCTGAAGCGGCGCGCAGACGCTCGGTGTTTTGACCATTTCCCCTCTCACAGGCGAACGCCCGGACTCGAACCGGGATGGGTTGCCCCGCCAGCTCCTAAGGTTGCTGCGGGAGCGTCATGGCCGCAATCTGCGACCTGGGAGAGGCGGCGGTGAGCCCGTGTATCGAATAGTCGCCGGCGTGCAGTCCCCAGCATGTCGTGGCTGACACCACGGTCACCCGACCGCTGCCCACGGTATGGGTACGTACAGGATCAGTGCACCACCCACCAAGGCCAGACCACTCACCCGGTCAAAGCGCCGGGAGAGCGGTGGACGCCAAAGCGTCTCGAAAGAATAGCGTGAGATGGTGGCCTGAACCAGCGACATGAATATCAGCGCCATCGCGATACTATTGGGGGCGTCGGCCAGGGTCATGACGCCGGTGTCCCCTGAAAGAGGTTGATGAAGAACGCCTACCAGTTCCGCTCGAGGGGAATGCCAAGCCGCAACTGGGAGTACACGGCCGGCCTTGCTTGCGCGAGTCTGGAATCCCCCATCGCCGACGCATAGCGATGGGGATTTCCGATGGTCGCCGTGGGGCCAATGTGATACGACGCAACATGAACGCGCGAACTCACGGCACTCGTCGTATCCGGCACGCACTGCAGCACTGTTCGGCGAAACGACGGGCACTCGATGTTGAGGGTGAGCCGATGATCGTCGAGCGGGAAACGCCGCACATCGAAGAACTTGGAAATGCTGGCGACGGCGCGGTATCGCACGTAGTGGCGGGTCCCCTCTTGAAGCTCATCGACCTTCTCCCGTTGTTGGACGACATCGTCGACCACGGTGAACGATTCCCGGAGGCGCCAATCGTCGCCCTCCCACGAGAACCAGACGTAGAAGTCGACGGTGCACGCGGCGTCCTTGATGTTCAGTTCGGGGATGCGTTCGACGTAGATCCCGGCACGCATGAGTGTCGGCGAGCCGTCAGTCGCACGACCGCGCTCGCCTTCCTTGAGACCGGATTCGAGCACGGTCGCGTTCATGCGATCCCGACGAGCTCGGGCAGACCCCTGTCGGTTGCCTGCCATTTCGAGCGCGACCCCGCCGACGGACAGCACAGCAAACGCGATCAAGGCGAAGACCCCTTCCCCAGAAGATCCATGGGGTGGGCGCCGTTGGGTCACTGACTACGCGATCTTCATCGGTCGTCATCGTTTCGCGTCGGAAATGCCATTACGCGGTGTCACGAGACACCAGTGCACCATGCGGTAATGGCAACGCAGTGGGGCGATGGGAACACATGAACGGCCGCAGCATGACGCGGGAAGCACGGCGGGATGCTGATCGGCGTCGCTCATTGCCTCGCCGTCGACCGGTCAGTACGCGTACCCGAAGATGATCCCCATCTCGTCTGCGCTCGTCAGGCCGTTCCGCACCGTGCGACCGGTCGGGTTGTTCCACGTGATCACCGAAAACAGGGCGTCGCCCGGTTCGAGGACCAGCGGCTTCTCGTACGTGGTGAGCACGGGATGTGCGTAGTCGGTGTTGGTGTACACGGTGCTGACGGTACCGTTGGCACGCCGCAGACGAATCTCGAAGCGCTCGCCCAGCTGGTGCATGTGCGAGGTGAGCGCCAACACCGTCAGGCGCGATGTCACCGGAAACGTCCGGGTAAGCGTGGTCCGCTGCCCCGGCGGCAGCACGATGGTATTGTTGCCGAGGGAGAGCGTGCGGGCCACGTGACGCACGTTGGCGGCCGCGGTGGTGTGCAGGTTCACCATGGCCTCACCCGGGAAGGCCACTGGCGTGCGGTTCACGTAGTGCACGTTCACGTCGAGCGCCGCCAGCGGCGGCAGGCGGAGGGCCACGCCGGCCGGAAACGTGAAGGCCTCGTCGGGCGTTTGGGCCAGCGCAAAGAAGCGATGGCACCCCATGTGCCGCATGGCGTCGTGGTTCATGCTGCCGTCAGGATTCCGGATATCGCGCAGCGCGTCAGGGACGGGGCGGGTGTCACACGGCGGGGCCGTCTCCTGCTCGTCGAAAGTCTGCACGAGCAGGTGGTGGCTGCCGGGACGCATGCGTGACTCGATGCGCGTCACGTAGAGCGGCTCCGGGTTCCGCAGCAGGCGATAGCTGAAGAACTCTCGTTCGAAGTCCGGCGCGACCGAGAACTGATTCACCGACAGCTGGAGGCCCGTGGCCGGCGGCGGCAACGGCGTGAACTGGGCAACCTGCGTTCGCCGATCGAGCAGGAGCGCCGTGTCGACCACATGACCGCTGCGCGGAGCGCCGGCCTCGATCCAGCGCCGCACGTAGTCCAGCTGTCCCTGCGAGATGCCCTGCGCCGTGCCCATCGGCATGAGGTTGCCGTAGTTCGCGCTGTGATGTCCGGGCGTCCATGCGAGTTTGTGGTAGAGCAGGGAGCTGTCGGCACGGAACGGCTTCACGCGTGGCAGACCGGTGGTGCGAGCTTGCGGCCACACCGACGAGACGCCCACGAGCTGGGCGTAGGCCGAGTCGGCCGAGAGCACCAGCCCGGACTGCCGGGCCGCGGCGCTGCCGCTTGCATGGCACGACGCGCAGCCCGGCTCCAGGATCTCCCGTTGGATGCGTGCAAAAGTCCCGTCTGGCGCGCGCTGCACGAGCGGATCACTGGCGTCCGAGCCCCCACAGGCGAACAGCCCAAGGAGGAGCGTCACTGCGGAAAGGGCGAATGCTGTCCGACTGGTCACCGTACCCCCCGCCGCTGCCCAGCCGTGCTGGCCTGGATGCCCTTTATCCGGTCGCGCATGGTCTCCACAAGCCGGAGCTCGGCAGGGCGCAGCGCGGCCAACGCATTGTCGGCCGCGCGCTCCCATCCGGGGCGATCGTCGCCCCGCGCCGCGCTATCCAACGTCGCGACGTACGGCGTGAGTCGGGTGGCAAGCGCGTCGAGCGCGTTCGCCAGCGCCGGGCGCGCGCCGGCGGAGCCGAGGCGACCACGGGTCGCCGCGCGGCCGGCCG
>VYMF01000015.1_pt1 | contig 125051 bp, 102 predicted proteins | sample 5115271 | NCBI WGS metagenome assembly VYMF01 (sample SAMN12291778, study PRJNA351875) | freshwater metagenome | isolation source: freshwater lake | place: USA: Michigan, Wintergreen Lake | collected 2013-08-08
TGCCGTCTCGGCGCGATGCCGCGAGGCCACGCCGAGACCGCAGACCGCAGGAGCCCAGACCGCAGGAGCGGGGGAACCGCGGTGCTCCTGCGCCCCTGCGGTCTGAGTGGCTGCAACCTGCGGTCTCGGCGCGATGCGGCGGGATTGCGCCGAGACGGCGGACGGCAGGGTTTTAGACGGCAGGAGCGGGGGAACTGCGGACTCCTGCGTCCCTGCCATCTGAGTGGCTGCCGTCTGCCGTCTCGGCGCGATGCCGCGATGCCACGCCGAGACCGCGGACCGCAGACCGCAGACCGCAGACCGCGGACCGCGGACCGCAGACCGCAGACCGCGGACCGCGGACCGCACGCGCCCAAGCCGCAGTTACGCCGGGCTCAACCCCAACGGAACGCTGGTCCGCTTGAGGCTCACGAACCCTGCGGCTCGTGCGAGCGCGCGTGGGGCCAGCTCGGTCGTCGCGAGCCGCGCGTAGGGGAGCAGCCCGTCGCGCAAGAGCGCGCGGACCGCTCGGTGCACCACCAGATGCCCGAGCCCTTTTTGGCGGAACGCTGGCGAGACCAGGACACGTAACCGCGACAAGCGTCCTTCCGGCCGTTCCGCGACGGCGAGCGCGACCAGGACGCCGCCGCGAATGGCACCAATGCGTAGCACCGATTGCGCGACGTCGTCACGGTGCTGGGCGAATGGACGCCACTCCTCGTGGCTCACGTCGAAGCGCAGCGTGTCGAGCAGCATGGCGGCGGGCTCGTACACCAGCACCCCCTTCCAAGCGGGCTCCGCTGTGACCGTCTGCTGGTCGACGACCGCCAGCAGTTCGTCATCGGCTACCGCCGATCGTGGGGACGGGGCACGGCGAAGCCCTTCGCCTCCGTCGCCGAGGGCGAACACTCGCAGCGCTTCAGCAAGAGAGCGCCCAGCGAGGGCAATGCGGGGTGACCCGTTGGAGTGGCGTGACATGCGCGAGCAGGAGAAACCGGCTTACTAAACATGACCACTTCGTTCCGGAGATCCAGCCCTGCACGCACATTGCTTCCCCAAAGGGCGCGCATTGTCACGACGTCAGCGCTCGAGGAGCGCGAGCACCCGGTCGATTTCGTCCATCGTGTTGTAGCAATGCGGCGAAAGGCGAATGGCCCCCTCGCGCACGGTGAACGCGACCTGTGCGTGTTTGAGACGGTCGGCCATGGCATCGAGCGCCTCCGGCGCGAACGAGACGACACCGGCCCGGTGACTTGGTGACGCCGGCGTCACGAGGCGCACATCGGGTCGCGATTGCGCCCAGTCGACGATTCGCGTGCCGAGCGCTTCGAGATGCGCGCTGACGTTGGCAACGCCGAGCTCGAGGAGCAGCGACGTCGCGGCGTTCGCGACCGCGAAATCGTGGTACGACAACGTCACCACTTCGAATCGACGCGCGTCGTCGAAGAAATCGAATTCGTAGTCGGTGAGGCGCGTGTAATCCGTGGTCCGCTTCATGCACGCCCACCCCACGTCGTGCGGCTCGAGCAACGTGATGAGCTCGCGGCGCACGTACACGAAGCCGGTCCCCCACGGCCCCAGCTGCCACTTCTGGGCGCCACTGCTGAAGATGTCGATCGGCAGCGCGTGAAGATCGATGGGACGCACACCGCACCCCTGAATGCCGTCGACGACCAAGAAGACGCCCGCGGCTCGGCAGGCACGTCCAATGCGCTCGAGGTCGGCCACGTACCCCGATGCGAACTGCACCCAGCTCACCACCACGGCGACCACATCGGTGCGCTGCTCGATGGCCTCCACGAGCGTGTCTTCGTCGGGCAACCCGTTCACGCGTGGCACGAGTTCGAGTTCTACACCGCGCGAGCCGAGGGCTTGGAACGGGTAGACACAGCTGGGGAACTCGCCGTCGAACGAGAGAATCACCCCCGGACGGAGCGGCAACGCCCGCGCGGCGAGGTTGAGCCCATACGTGGTGTTGGGCATGAGCGCGATCTCGTCGGCATCGGCGCCCACCAGGTGCGCAAAGTTACGCCGCGCCGTGGCGGCCGCATCCAGCATCAGGGGAAACGGAATCGTGTGCGGCTGCGCGCGCATTACGCTCCATTCGTTCGCCACCTGCACCGCGCACTGCGGCATGGGCCCCACCGACGCGGCGTTGAGATACACGCCGGGATCGGATGCCATCCAGCCGAATTCCCGGGCGCGCACATCGCGAAACGTGTTCATGCCGGAAAACTGGCAGCCGAACGACGCCGAGGGAACCGCCGAGCGAGGTGGTTGGCGCTCACGCCCCGACCGAGGGCATCTCCGTCACGCGCGTCTGCCGCGCGCGCGGGTCGAGCGCATCGCGCAGCGCCTCGCGCAGCGCCTTGCGCAGCGCCTCGCGCAGCGCATCTCGCAGCGTATCACCCGGCAGATTGAATCCCGGGACCACCCCCCACTGGCCTATCCGGACGCGAGCCACGTTTACGGCGCATTGCGCCGCTGCGAACGAGTGCGGCCGCCGGCAATCATGGCGCCCCAGCTGGGCGTTGGCGGCGGCACCCCAAGTCCGAGAACGCGCAGCGCGGCCTCGGCCATGATGGCGCCGGCAATGCCCAACGTCCCCGCCATCATGACCGGCGCGACGAGTTGGGGAGCACATGACGCCACAGCATGCGCGTGTCGGTGGCACCGGTGGCGCGCAGGGCTTGCACAGGCGCGAGCTCGCGCACGACCAGTCCCTGTCTGCGCACCAGCCGCACCATGCCGGCCCAGCCCACCACACCACTACCGAGGCACACCACCGTGAGCGAGGGCGCGAACGCGGCCGCCATGGCACTGAGCAGCAGCAGCGACGGGAAGGCGAGCGGGACATCGGCGAGACGCATGATCGCATCGTCCGTCCACTGCCCGCGATATCCCGCAATGAGCCCCAACGCCACGCCGATCGCGGGGCGATGTCTTGCGACGCCAGCCCGACGAGCCACGACCGGCGCGGGCCGTACACCAGCCGCGACCGGACATCGCGCCCCTGGGTGTCGGTGCCATGCCCATGCGCGGCACTCGGCGCTTCCAGCGTGTGCATCAGATCAATCCTGGCCGGATCGGCCGTCGCCACGATCGGAGGCGGCAACCGCAAGCAGCACCTAGACCATGACGACGCCCGGCCTCATCCAAATCCGGCCGTCCGGTCGCAACGTACGCCACCGCTGCGAACGAAGGGCGGCGGTGCCACCGGTCCCGTCGCGGACGACGCTGCAGAGATCGTGTTTGCCATGCTCACGCCGGCGTGCGCGACGGACGTCGCGTATCGCGGATGCGCATAACGCCACCGGCGCGCGCCAGCAGATCGGTGGCCTGATCGACCAAGGAGTCCCAGTCGAATTCACGCGCCGCACGGGCGGCGCCCGCGTGCCCCATGCGATGCTGCGCGTCGGCATCCGAGAGCAGCCGCGCCAAATCAGCCACCACCGCCACGCCGTTGTCGGATGACACGTGAAAGCCCGTTACGCCAGGCACCACCAGTCCGGCGAACGCCGCGTGGTGCGGCACCACCACCGGAAGCGACTGCTGCATGGCCGCGAGCGTCGCGAGCGCGCCTGCGTCACCGCCAGCGGCCACCCATGCCACACTCGCCACCGGCGATGCCCCGTTCAGCTCGTGGTGCAGCAGGGCATCGAGAGGTACCACCTGTACCATGTCCGTGAGATCGAGCGCGGCGGCGTGCAGTCGCGTGCCCTGCAGCGCCTCGGTGTCCCCCACCAGAGAGAGCCGCAATTCGGGATGTCGTGTTCTGAGGTGGGCAACCGCACGCAGCGCGCTGGCGGTCGCCTCGTCGTGCGGTGTGGCGGGCACCAGCACGACGTGAGGAGAGACCACAGCCACCCGCTGATCCGCCTCGTGCGTATTGGTGGCGGTGGACCGCATCGGCGGCGGCCACCCCAGAACCAACGTGCGTTGCCCCCACGGCGTGATCATGGCGCGACTCAGCACCACGCGTGCGCGCCAGGGCAAGGTCGCGTCGCGCGCGACCGCCGCGCCCTCGCATTCGTCCACGCGGAACCGACGTACGATGCCGCCGCGCGGTCCTGCGGCGAATGCCGCCAAGACCGCGTCGGCCTCACTCCCGACCAGGAGCGCGTCAGGACGCAGCGCCCTCACGATGTCGCGTACACTCAGCGCCTGCCCATACCAGCCGTTCCCCGTGACCGACCGAACCGACAGCCGCGGCCACGTGCGCTCTACCGCGTGTTCGGTGGCGCTGTGCGCGGCGCACGCCACTGCCACCACATCGCCGCGCGCGGCCAGCTCCGCGGCGACGGCGCCCATCAGCGGGGTCCCCGATGTCCATTCGGGCGCCGTGGCAAGGACAAGCACCCGCACGACGTCAGCCCGCGCCGGCAGACGACGGAGCCACGGCCTCCGTGGCGCCGTCGCGTGGATCAAGCGGTAGCGCGTGAAGCCGCGCATAGACGCCGTCGGCGGCCAGCAGCGCGGCATGCGTGCCCTCTTCCACGAGCCGCCCGCCGTCGAGTACGAGAATGCGATCGGCATGCTGAATGGTGGCCAGCCGGTGTGCAATCACGAACACGGTGCGTCCTTCGAGCAGGCGGTCGATCGCTTCCTGCACCAGCCGTTCGCTTTCCACGTCGAGGGCCGACGTGGCCTCGTCGAGAATGAGCAGCGGCGGGTCGGACACGAGCGCGCGCGCAATGGCCAACCGCTGACGCTGCCCGCCACTGAGGCGCGTTCCGCGCTCACCGAGGTTGGTGTCCCAGCCATCGGGAAGCGCCTCGATGAATGCCAACGCGTTGGCGGCGCGCGCCGCCCCCTCGAGCTGCTCCTGCGTGGCGTCGGGGCGCCCGAAGCTCACGTTGGCACGCACGGTGTCATTGAAGAGCACCGTGTCCTGACTCACGATGCCGGTGAGCGCACGCAACGCGTCGAGCGTGATCTCGCGGAGGTCGATCCCGTCGAGCAGAATACGACCGCGCGTGGGGTCGATGAACCGCGGCAGCAGATCGACCAGCGTACTCTTGCCGGCGCCGCTCGCGCCGACCAGCGCGACGACCTCCCCCTTGCGCGCCGTGAACGACACGTCGGAGAGCGCAGCCACATCGCTGCCGTAGGCGAAGCCCACCTGGTCGAACACGAGATCGCGCGTGAACGACACCGTCGTGCGGGTGCCGCGGTCGGCGGCTGCCTCCGACGGGGTATCGAGCACTTCGAAAATGCGTTCGGCACTGGCGAGCGAGAACTGCGCTGCCGCCGGCGTCTGCGACAGCTGCTTGAGCGGCTGCAGCAGGCGCATGACCTGCACGAGGAACACCAGCAGTTCGGCGCCCGTGAGCGTGCCCTCCGCGATCACCAACTGCGCCCCGTACCAGAGGATGGCGACTGCGGTGAAGGTGCCAAGCGTTTCGATGACCGGGCCCGACAGCAACGCCAGGCGCCCCACCTTGACGTAACCGCGCGCGAAGGCGGTGTTGCGGTCGGTGAACTTCTGCTCCTCCCGCCCTTCGGCGCGGTACGATTTCACCAGCCGCACGCCGCTCACCACTTCCTGCACGAGGCTCGTCATTTCCCCCTGCTCGTTGCCAAGGCGCGAATAGCCGTTGCGTAACTTGCGGAGGACCGGCTGAATGGCACCGATGGTCACGGGCGCGATGACGAGCGCCGCGAGCGAGAGGCGCCACGACGTGGTGAACATGGCGACCAGCGTGGCCACCACCTGCGCGCCCGACCAGAGCGAGCGCGTTACGAGTTCGGTGACGACGGTCTTGGCGTTACCCGTGTCGTTGAGCACACGGGATATGACCTGCCCTACCTTGTTGCGCGTAAACCATGGCAGCGGCAACCGCAGCAGATGCGAATACACGGCCTGGCGCAGGTCGCGCACCACGAACTCCTGCAGGTTGACGCCTACCTGGCCGGCGAACCACACCAGCGTATTCTTCGTCGTGACGGCGGCGACGACGATGAGCAGCACGTTGCGCAGCGAGCCCATGCGATCCTGCTCGTCGAGCAGGAACCCGATAGTGGCGTCGAGCACGCGCCCGATGGTCCCACTGCTGGGGATCAGCTGATCGGACTTGAAGAACGCATTGAAGAACGGCACCAGCAACGTGAAGGAGAACACGTCGGCAAATGCCGCGAGGCCGTTGAGCAGCACCACGAGCAACAACTTGCCCTTGTGCGGCCCCACGAAACGCCAGAGCCGCCGCAAGAGCTGGGCGCCCGGAGTGCGCGTGCGTGCGGTCGCCATGGTCAGCGCTTGGGCGTGAGGAGCGACACCGGGAGGATGCACTCCTCCGGTGACACGCCGCCGTGCAGGAACGAGCCGCGATACCGCCCCTGATACTCGCGCAGCTTGGTGGGATACACGAAAAATGTGTCGCCGGCCGCGATGAGCGTGTTGTTGCCGGGGCCGCGATGCGGCAACCGGAGGTCGTCGGGATTGGCAAAGAGCAACGCGTGCTCCGGCCGCTCGGCGCGGATATCTTCGCCGAACTTGTAGCGCAGATTGGCCGTCGCGTCACGCTTCGCGAACACCGTGGCCGGCGTATTGCAGTGCAGCGCGCCGTGATCGCTGGTGACCACCACCGCAATCTTGCGGCGTGAGGCTTCGCGCAGCAGCGACAGGAGCGCCGACCGCTCGAACCACTGCCTGGTGAGGGCGCGGAAGGCAATTTCGTCGCGCGCCACTTCGAAGAGCACGCTGCTCTCCGACCGACCGTGCGTGAGCATGTCGACGAAGTTGAACACGAAGGCATGTACGCCTTCGCCGGCAATGGCCGCCGGCAAGTGCCGTTCGAGATCGTCGGAATCCGCCGCCGTGGTCAGCTTCTGGTAGCGCACGGTGGCCGGGATGTTCAGCTCGGCGAGTTGCGCCACCAGCAGATCTTTCTCGTGCGCATTGAGCGTTTCGTCGTCGCGCTCGCCCCACCAGTCGGGGAAGCGCGCCGCGATCTCCCCGGGGAAGAGCCCGCTGAAGAGGGCATTCCGCGCGTACGGTGTGGCGGTGGGGAGGATGGCGTAGTAATGCGCCGTTTCGACCTCGAACAGCGGCGCGAGCAACGGCGCGAGCACCCGCCACTGATCGAGACGCAGGCAGTCGATGACGATGAAGATGACCTTGCGATCGCGCTGCAGCACCGGCAGCACGAACTCGGAGAAGACATCGACCGACAGCGGCGGACGGTCGCCCTCCAGATCACGCAGCCAGCGCGGGTACTCGATGCGGATGAACTCCGCAAAGGCGCGATGCATGTCGGGGTAGAGCCCGCGCAGCGATTCGTGCAGCCCCATCTCCCCGGCGTCGGCGAGGTCGACGTCCCACTGCATCAGCTCCGAAAAACGCTCGGTCCATCCGCGCCAGTCGAGGCTCGCATAGCGCTCACTCTCGATCGCCCGGAACCGCTCCACGAAGGCGCGCGCCATCGCTTGCGAGCGAATGAGCGGGCCGTCGAGAATGCGCGTTATGACCGTGAGCACCTGTCGCGGCGTGACCGGCTTGACGAGATAGTCACGCATATTCGCGCCGATGGCTTCCTTGAGCGTGGCGTCCTCCTCGCTCTTGGTGACCATGACCACCGGCATCGAGGGGAGCAGCTCGCGGATGTCCTTGTACGCGTCCAGCCCTCGCGTGCCCGGCATCTGCTCATCGAGGAGCACCAGATCGTACGTGTGCCGCCGCAACAGCTCGAGCGCGTCGTCCGCGTTGGTCGCGGTCTGCACAACGTAGCCTTTGTCCCCCAGCAGCAGCCGGTGAGGTTCGAGGAGCTCGGCCTCGTCGTCGACCCACAAGATGGATTTTGCCAGTTGCGCCATGGCTCCAAGATACACGCCGCCGATGCCCAGTTGTCCCTGCCGGGTCAACGGAAATGCCCGCGGGGTGGTACAATTCCCCTCGTGCTGACTGAACCCCTTCCCTACGCGCTGGCCCCCCTGCGCTTCCCCTTCCCGGCCCTGGTCGCGCTGGCCGGACGGCTACCGTTGGGTGGCGGGCGCGAGGTGGCGTTGGCCTCGCTGTTGGTGGCTCGGCTGGCCCAGAGCGTGGCCCCCGGTGACGCCCTACCGGCAGCCGAACGCGCCGCGCGCGCCAGCGGCGCCAAGGTCTGGCTCGCGTCGCTGGCACTCCCCGCGACCTCCCGAGTGCCTTTTGCCCGGTGTATCGAGTCTACAACCGGCACACCGCTGCAGGTCGCCGGCGCACTCCGCACCCTGGTAGCCGCTGCGGGGGGCCATCTGGACGGACCGTCGGTGCAAGAGCTGGAACGACTCGCCCGGCAGTTGGCCGGTTCCTGACCCTGGGCAACCCATGACGCACGATCACGACATCTCCCCGCTCACCCGCCTCGTGTCGCGCCTCGATCGCGCCGACGGCGGCGAGGCGGACCTCGATCTGATTGCCACCAACTTCCCATCGCTCGACAAGGTACTGGGTGGTGGCGTGCGGCGCGGCGATCTGATCGTGCTTGGCGGCGACGACAGCGCCGGATGCTCGGCGCTCGCTCTCGGGATTGTGCTGCGGTTGCAGCATCGGGCGCTGTTTCTCACCAGCGAAATGCACCCCGACCGCGTGTACGAGCGAGCCCTGGCCAACACGGCCCGCGTGTCGCTCGAGAACATCCGGATGGGGACGATCACCGACGACGAGCGAATCCGCCTGGCGACGGCGGCCGTGTCGATGCGCGATCAGGCTCCCGTTGTCGAGACCTTCACCAGTGGCGGCCTGGCCCGCATTGAAGCCGCGATCGACGCCACCCCGGCCGCCCGCCTCGTGGTCATCGACACGCTGGAGGGCATCCTGGACCGCGATCACGGACACGTCGAAGCCCTGGGCTACGCCGTCGTCGCGCTCAAGCGGCTCGCGCTCCTGAAAAACATCGCCGTCCTGCTCACGGCGCACCTGCCCGGGCTCGATCGCGCCCGGGCCGACCGGCGTCCCCGCCTCACCGATTTCGGCATCGGCGGCGCCGTCGGCGCTCAGGCCGATCTGGTGCTCGCCCTGTACCGCGAAGAGCTCTACGACTTCGACCACGGCGTCTCCGGCGGGGCCGAGCTGCTCATTCTCAAGAACCGGGACGGCGCGCGGGGGTACGTCGACCTCTTCTTCGAGACGCGCTACGGGCGATTCGAGGACGTAGCGGAGTAGGGCAGGACCGCGGTTCCCCCGCGCCTGCCGTCTAGAACCCTGCCGTCTGCCGTCTCGGCGCAATGCCGCGGGATCGCGCCGAGTACGCAGACGGCAGGAGCCCAGACCGCAGGCGCGGAGGAACTGTAGTTCCCCCCCCGCACGCCCTATCTTTACCGACCGAACCACACCCCTGAGGGCGAGCGATGGCAGGTCACAGTAAATGGAAGACGATCAAACGCGCGAAGGCCGCCACCGACAAGAAACGGGGCTCGCTGTTCACCAGGCTCATTCGCGAAATCACCATGGCCGCCAAGCTTGGCGGTGGTGATCCCAGTGGCAATCCCCGCCTGCGCACGGCCATCGACAACGCCAAAGCGGTGTCGATGCCCAAGGACAACATCGAGCGCGGCATCAAGAAGGGCACCGGCGAACTCGAGGGCGTCGACTATACCGAAGTGCTGTACGAAGCCTACGGTCCGGGCGGCGTCGCCATCATGATCCAGGCGCTCACCGACAACCCCACACGGACCGTCGCCGACGTGCGCCACAAGCTGTCGCGCAACCACGGCAACATGGGCACCAGCAACTCGGTGGCGTTCATGTTCGACCGCAAGGGCCAGATGACGGTCTCGGCCGTCGGCGTCAACGAAGACGCGCTCATCGAGGCCGCGCTCGAAGCGGGCGCCGATGATGTGGTGCGCGAAGACGAGCGGTTCACCATCACGACCGACCCAGGTTCGCTGCACGCCGTCAAGGAAGGACTCGAGCTGGAGAAGTACACGGTCGAAGAGGCGGAGCTCGCGTGGGTGCCCAAGAACACCGTCAAGGTGGAAGGCGAAAACGCGACCAACCTGCTCAAGCTGCTCGAGGCACTCGAAGAGCTCGACGACGTGCAGAAGGTCGATGCGAACTTCGAGATGGACGAAGACGCGATGGCCGACGACTGATGGTCACGAGGCGCGCGTGAAGTTGGTGCTCGGGATCGACCCGGGCACGGCAGTCTCCGGTTTCGGCGTGGTGGCGCTCGACGGTCGGGTCACCACGCTGGTCGAGTGCGGCGTCATTCGCACCAACGCGCGCGACCCGCTGCCGCAGCGGTTGCACGAAGTGCATCAGGGTGTGGTGGAGCTCATTGCGCGTCATCGCCCCGACACCATCAGCATCGAAGACGTCTTCTACGCCAAGAACGTCCGGACCACTGTGGTCCTCGGTCACGCCCGCGGTGTCATTCTGTTGGCGGGACAACAGGCGGGGCTCGGCATTCGCGAGTACCCGCCCGCCGAGATCAAGAAAACCATCACCGGACGCGGGTCGGCCACCAAGGAGCAGGTGCAGTTCATGGTCACGCGCCTGCTGCGCCTCAAGAGTGCGCCACGACCTGCCGACGCCGCCGATGGGGTCGCGGCAGCCTTGTGCGCGTGCATGTCGGCCTCGCTTCCCACCATGCCCGAACTGTCGCTCAGTACGCTGCTCGCCAAGGCAGCACAGGAGAAGCGTCGATGATTTCGCAGATCAGCGGTACCCTCATCTCGCGCGAGCTGGATCGCGTGGAGATCATGACCGCCGGTGGACTCGCCTACGAGTGCCTCATTCCGCTGTCGGTGTACGAAGGCCTGCCCGCCGAAGGGAAGAGCGTGACCCTCTTCACGCATCTTTCCGTGCGCGAAGACGCGTGGCAGCTGTTCGGCTTCTCGCACGCGTACGAGCGCGCCGTCTTTCAGAAGCTGCTTGTCGCCAAAGGCGTCGGCCCGTCGCTTTCACTGGGCATTCTGTCGGCACTCACGCCGGAGCGTGTGGTGCGCGCCCTTCGCGAGAAGGACATCACCACGCTCATGCGTGTGCCGCGCGTGGGGCGCAAGAAGGCCGAGCAGATCATTCTCGACCTGGCCGACAAGATCGACAGCGTGGGCAGTGGGCCAGCGACCGCCGGTGCGCCGTCGACACCAGTGGCCGATGACGCGATGCGCGCACTGATCGCGCTGGGGTACAACCAGGCCGATGCCGATCGCGCCGTGCGCGCGGTGCTCGACGGCGGTGGCGCGGCCGACGTGAGCAGCGTGGTGCGTGGCGCGCTGGCGAAGTTGACGGGACGGTAAACAGCCTTGAACCCGAAACTCGAACGCACGACCCGAAACTGATCAGTTTCGAGTCGTGCGTTCTGGTTTCGGGTTCGGGTTGACTAGCGCCGATACCCGCTCGACTCGCGCTGCGGTTTACCGCAGCTCGGCACCGTGATGGGCTGGCCGTTGGGGCCGTTCGGCATCGGGGTCATGAGCGTACGCGAGCTCGGCTGCGGATCTTCGCTCGCGAGATAGGCGAACATCGCCGTGAGCGTCGCGTTGTGCTTGAGATCATCCTGAATGATCTTGTCGAACGAATCGCGGTTGGTGTGCCAAGTGGTGTTGCTGTAGTCCCACGAGAGCGCGCCAAGGCTCGCGGCTGGTGCGCCGTAGCAGAGGAACGAGGCGTGATCGCTGCCGCCGCCAATGCCGCTTGGGCCGCTCAGACGGATGTACTGCGTGAGCTGACTCGGCATCTGCGTCATGTACTGCGCGAGACGCGGGCCGTTTTCCGGCAGAATGCTGGGCCCCGTGCTCACGATGCGACCGGTGCCGTTGTCCTGATTGAAGAGGAACTGCAGTCCCTTCACGATTTCCGGATGATCGGCCGCGAAGGCGCCGGAGCCGTTGAGCCCCTGCTCTTCACCGCTCCAGTGGCCCACCACGATCGTGCGGCTCGGATTGGGCAGTACCGTCTTGAGAATGCGCAGCGCTTCGAGCATGGTGACCGTGCCCGTCGCGTTGTCGGTGGCACCGCTGTGTCCTTCCCAGCTGTCGAAGTGCGCCGACAGCACGACGTACTCATTGGCCTTGCCCGATCCCTTGATCTCGCCAATGACGTTGAACACCGGCTGCTCGCCGAGGAACTCACTCTCGGCCATGAGCTTCACCTTGGGGCCCTGTCCGTTCTTCGCGAGACGGAAGAGCATGCCGTAGTCTTCGCAGCCCACGTCGAACGTTGGCAACGCGCTGTTGCGCGGCGATCCGAAGATCTTGTCGATGCCCGGATAGCTGGACCAGTTGGACTCGAACACCGCGACCGCGCCTGCCGCCTTGAGATCGGCGTAGAAGGTGGGCACGCGCTGCGTGAGTCCCTGATACGTGGCCGACAGATCGCGCTGCGCCGAATCGAGCGCCGCCGCGGTCGCCGGCGTGGCAAACTCCGCAATCTGCGACGGCATACGGCAGCTGAGGCGCGGCGCGCTGGCCAGCACCACCTTGCCCTTCACACTCGGCAACCACGCCTTGAACGCTTCGGGCGAATCGTACGGCGCGAGCACCGCGACGTCGCCATCCACCCACTTGCCCGCGGTGTTGCCACTCCATGACAGCATGGTGGCCTCGAGTACCTTCACGCGCGGCTCAGTGAGCTGTGCGAAGGCCACACCACGCTTCCACGAGTTCCACGTGCCGTAGCGTTCCTTGCGCGCCGTCACCCCCATCTGCGTGTAGGTGGCCAGCAGCCAATCCTGCGCACGGTTCATGTTGGGCGAACCGGTGAGGCGCGGCCCCACCGAGTCCAGCAACGTCTGCGCAAAGGCAGCAGCCCTGGAGCGCTGCATCCCTTCTTCCCACAGCTTCACGATATTCGCGTCGGTCGGCGCCGAGGTTCGCACGTACTCGGGGGCGGGCGAGACGGGGAGCGACTGCGGGTTGGGGGCGGTGCGCGGCGGGCTACTCGGGCGCTGGGCGTGGGCCGCGGCAGTGGCAAGTATAGATAGCGCGAGGAGGGAAAGGCGCGACATGAGGTGAGAGATTTGGGTGGTAGAACTCACAACTCGAAACCGGAACCCAGAGCTCGAAACAGATCAGTTCCGGGTGATGGGTGAAGGTGTGGGTTGTTGGTAAACAGCGGCTCACGCCCGCGGCGACAGTCCATCCACCAGACTCGTCCGGTATGCTTTCCACGCCGGGACGAAGCCGATGAGCATTCCCGAGATCATCACCATGGCCAGGTAGCCATACTCCGTTTCACCGAGCGCACGGAGCGCGAGGTGAATACCGAAGCGCTGCTCAATGGGCGACTGGCCGAGCGCGAGGCCCGCGTAAACGATCGCCACACCGATGACGCAGCCGAGGAACGCGAGCATGGTGCTTTCGAGCACGAGCAACGCGAGAATCGTTTTGGGTCCCGCGCCAACCGCGCGCAGAATCGCCATTTCGCGACGACGGGCTTCGAGTGACGAGTAGAGGGCCACCAGCATTCCGGTAATGCTGATGAGTACGGCGAACATGGCAATCACGCGCAGCCCCACTTCGGCGCTGCCGATGTTCTGCCACAGCTCACCCAGTGCCACACCGGGAATGATGGCCGTGAGCGGCTCCACGAGGTCCGTGTTCATCTCCCGCTGCAGCATGAGTGCTTCGAAGCGGTTCTTGGTCCCCACGAAGAATGACGTGATCTGATCGTCGCCGTGATCGTGTGCTTCGTCGTGTTCTTCACCGGGCTTCTCAGCTCGCGCCGGCTCGGCGGTGGCACGTGCCGCTTCCTTGCGTGCCGTGGCGGCTGCCGCCTTCACTTGCGCGACGACCTGCGGCGGCGGTTCGGCGCCCGGCATCACGAGCGGTGCACCGGCGGGCGGCGGCGATGCACCCGGCATCACCATGGGAGTTCCCGGCGGCGGCTCCGCACCGGGCATCGCCATGGGCGTTCCTGCCGGCGGCGCCACCGGGACCGCTGCCGCGCGACGTTTGTTCGCGGCAATGATCGCGGCCTTGCGCGCGGCCTTCGACGCATCGGCACCAGAGGCGGCGCGTGATGCCGCCGCAGCAGCAGCAAGGACCGGCGCCCCACCCGTGGTGGCCACTTCGCCGTGCATCGCCTCGATCCCCTCCAGCGTCACGTACACCGACCGATCGATTGGCGTAAAGGTGCGCGCGAGCACTCCCACCACACGGAACGGATGTGCCTCGTGATTGCTCGTGCCGATATCGCGCAGCCCGTGCGTCACGACCACCGGTGTCCCCACGGTGTACTTGAGACGTTCGGCCACTTCACTGCCCACCACGACATCGCTGTCCGCCTGCGCAACGCGGCCGGAGGCGAAGGTGATGCGCCCGTCCTTGCGAAAGCGATAGCGCTCGTAGAACTCCGTGCTCGTCCCCACCACACGGAATCCGCGATGGCTGTCCCCGAGCGAATACGGCACCACCCACTTCACCGCGGGGTGCACTTTCCACCGTTCCATGGTGCGTAGCTGCACCGAACCCGACGGACTGCCAATGCCGAACACACTGCTGAGCAGTACCTGCAACGTGCCGCCGCGGGCGCCCACAATGAGATCGACGCCGCGAATGGTGCCGGCAAAGCTGTCGCGAACACCGGCACGCACGGTTTCGATTCCCACCAGCAGCGTGACCGACAGCGCGATGCTCGCCACCGTCAACGCCGTGGTGAGTTTGCGGCTGCGCAGCGAAGCCAGCGCGAGTCGGAGAATGAGCATCACGACGCCGCTCCCGACGGGGCGCCGGCGCGCGCGATCTGCGACGCCGTGTTGATCTCGCCAAGCTCCACGATACGCGAGAAGAGGGGCATGAGCGTATGGTCGTGACTCACGAACACCAGCGTGGCGTGCGCCTTCTCGCACGAGCGGAACAGCAGTTCGAGAAACTGCTCACGCCGATCGGTATCGAGTGCACTGGTGGGTTCGTCGGCAATGACCACTTCGGGGCTGCCGATGAGCGCGCGCGCCGCGGCCACGCGCTGCTGCTGCCCCACACTCAGCTCGCCAATAGGCGTATCGAGGTAGCGCGCAATATCGAGCTGGCCGGCCACATCATACACCGCCTCGTCGAACGACTGCGTGCCCAGCCGAGCGCGTCGCGCCGACTCCAGCCGAATGGGAAGCAAGATATTCTCCCGCACCGACAGATACGGGATGAGGTTGAACATCTGAAACACGTACCCAAGATGCCGCGCGCGGAACGCATCGCGCGCGCCGTTCGACATGGTGGTGAAATCTTCGCCGAGCACTTTCACCTGCCCGGCGCTGGCCCGCAGCACACCGGCAAGAAGGCCGAGCAGCGTGGTCTTGCCACTGCCACTCGGCCCGTGCAGAAACACCGTCTCGCCGCGGGCCATCGACAGGTGGTCGATTGCCAGAACATCACGGCCGGTACGGTACGCGAATCGGAGCCTAGTAAGCTCGACGGCGGGTGCCACCACGGTTACTTGGAGGAGTACGGTTCGACCTTGAGTCCCTGCAGGGTGTAGCCCACAGTCCCGTACGGGCTTTCGACCGACGCGATCTTGAGGGTGCCCGACATCCACACGGCGTCGAAGAGGTTGAGCTTCACGGCTTTCTTGCCGCTCATCTCGACCATGACGATCTGGTTTGGCGGCGGCGGCGGCGTGTGCACGCAGGCGCCGTAGTACGGCACCAGCAGGAACTCCGCGCCCTCTTCCTGGAAGTCGTCGAGTGGCACGACGAAGCCCGGAATACGCACCACCTTGCCCTCGAGCTTCTTGAGCGTGTCGGTCGCCTTGCCGTTGGTGTAGTCGAGACCGGCGAGCACACGCCAATCGATGTTGATGGACTGCTGCGCGTCGCCAACCACGAGCGACGGGCGATCGGTGGGCTTGGCGGGCGTCGTGACCGCGAGGCGCGCCTTGGCGGGCGCCTTGGGCTTAGGCTTACCGGGCGAAGTGAAGGCCGAACCCACCACCACGAGGGCGGCCAGACCGGCAACGGACAAGAGCGAATTGGTACGACGCGTCATGGGCAGTCTCGAGAGGGACGTGATACGGAAAGATACGCTGGTGGGGGCCGAATGTTGCCATGGGCGACGGTCGTGGCCCCCTTCGGTATATTTCCGGCCATGAGCCGGGCCGAAATCACCACCCCTGAGGCCCTCTTTGAAGAGGGGCTCGTCGAGCTGTCGCTGCGTCCGCAGCGGCTGGCGGAGTTCATTGGGCAGAAAAAAGTCAAAGAGGGCCTGGGCATCGCCATCGACGCCGCCAAGGCGCGACGGGAACCGCTGGATCACATTCTGTTCTTCGGCCCGCCGGGCTTGGGCAAGACGACGCTCGCCGATCTGATTGCCCGTGAGCTGGGGGTGAACCTCACCACCACCTCCGGCCCCGCATTGGAAAAGCCGGGCGATCTGGTGGGCCCGCTCACCAATCTGCGCGAAGGCGATGTGCTGTTCATCGACGAAATCCATCGCCTGCGCCCGGTCATCGAGGAGTTCCTCTATCCCGCGATGGAGGACTACAAGATCGACATCCGCCTGTCCGAAGGCCCCAAGGCGCAGACGGTGACGATGAACATCGAGAAGTTCACGCTGGTGGGCGCCACGACGCGATTGGGGATGCTCACCGCCCCCATGCGCGCGCGCTTTGGACTGGTGCACCAGCTGGCGTTCTATCCGGTGGAAGAACTCGAGGTCATCGTGCGCCGCACCGGCGATGTGCTGCGGGTGGAAATGGACGCCGCCGGCGCGCATGAGATTGCCAAGCGCTCCAGAGGCACTCCGCGCGTGGCGAACCGTTTGCTGCGTCGCGTGCGCGACTACGCGCAGGTGCGCGCCAACGGCGTCATCACGCTCGACGTCGCACAGGCCGCACTGGCGTTGCTCGACGTGGACCACTTCGGCCTCGACGATATGGACGCGCGGCTGTTGCGCGCGATCATCGAAAAGTTCGACGGCGGGCCGGTTGGCCTCGGGACGATAGCGGCCGCGATCGGCGAGGATGCCGGAACCATCGAAGAGGTGTATGAGCCGTTCCTGGTACAGCACGGCTTTCTGCAGCGTACGCCGCGCGGGCGCGTCGCGACGGCGCATGCGTATCGGCACTTGGGATTCGTCCCACCCATTGGAAGCGCGGAACAGCCGGGGCTATTTTAACGGGTATAGGGTGTGCTGTGTGATTCTGACCTCTCTCAAATGACTTCTGCCAACTCACGTCGCCTCATGCGTGGCTTTGTTGCGCCAATAAGCGCTGCGCTCCTTGCGCTCGGCGTCCCGCGAGTGGCCTTCGCGCAAGCGGCCACCGACATCATCGCGCCCTGGGGCGCTGCAGCCGGCACCCCGGCCGCTCGCGCGGATTCGCTGGCGGCGGCGGGTGATACCACCCGTGCTCTCGCAGTGCTCGACAGTGCGGTGCGCCGCAACCCGCGCGATGGCGTGGCCTGGTACTACCAGGGCATGTACCTGTGGGCGCAGACCGGGCTCAAGATGCGCCCGAATGTCCTCCCCTCGCAGAAGATGGTGCGCATGGTCGCGGCGGCAGACAGTTCGCTTCGGCTGGCCGTGGAGTACGCCCCCGACAGCGCGCGCTACCACGTGAGCCTCGGACGCTTCACGCTCAAGTCCGGCTACGCGATGGCCCGCGCCGCCGGACGGATGCAGGCCAACGCGGGCGTCAAGGCCGCGGAACGCACCGGCGACCTGCCCACGCTTGCAGCAGCATCCGACATCGTCGGCATGTTCGCGTGGCGCAATTACGAAGCGTTCGGCAACCGTGGGCTTGCCGCCGATGGGCGTCGCGTCAGTCTTACCGGCAACGACAACTTCCAGCGCAAAGATGCGGCTGATGTGATCTCGAGCTTTCTCAAGCGCATCGAACCGCCCACCGGCACCGATGCGTACAACGAAGCGCTCGACCGCTTCCGTGTTGCCGTGGGGGCCGACTCCAGCAACCTTCGCTTCAGCCGTCACCTCTACATGACGCTGGCGGCCAAGGACCGGTGGGAGGAGTTGCTGACCGTGGCCAGCTACCGCCGCCATCAGTTTCCGCTGGACTATCAGGCGCGATTGGCCTGCGGACTGGCGCTCCATCGGCTGCGGCGATTCGCCGATGCCAAGGTGGCCTTCGACTCGGCGCTCGCCATCATGGATGACGAAGAAGCCAGTCGCATGACGCGCTTCACGCGCCTGCTCCGCCCCAAGTCGTTCGACAAGCGCTCGCCCGCCATGGACTCTACGCAGTTTGCAACGCTGCCCCCGGAGCAGCGGCGCGGCCTCGAAGCCATGTACTGGCTCATGAATGATCCACTCACGCTGACGGCGGAAAACGAACTGCAGTTGGAGTTTCTCGCGCGCGTCACCTACGCCGACTTCCGGTGGACCGACGAAGACATGGACCTGCGCGGTGCCGACACCGATCGCGGCGACATCTACGTGCGGTACGGGCCGCCCAAAGTCGAAATCACTTCGGCGGGAAACACGTTTACCACGAGTGAGTTTGCGGCGAACGCGACGATCATCTGGGAGTATCCCCAGCAGATGTTCTTCTTTGACCTCGTCCCATCGTTCAACACGGCCAAGATCGGTCGGAACGATCAGGATTTCGTGAACCGGTTACGCGACGCCCTGCCCGCGTCGTTCGACAACCTGCCGGTCACGAACATGATGGACACCATCCCCATGCGCATCGCACGCTTCCGCGCCCGTGGCGACTCGCTGGATGCAGTCGTGGCCGCACGGGTGCCGCTCGACTCGCTCGTGCGCAACACGCCGCTCGACCGCGTGCCGGTGGACTTCGACTTCCGCATCTTCGACCAGTTCGTGCGCGTGCAGGGGATGGAGTCGACGCAGGGGTCGTATGCGCCCGACTCGGCGGCCGAGCGCGCGCGGCGCACTTGGACCAAGCGGCTGGGGCCCGGCATCAACGTGGTGCGCATCGAGGCGCTGCAGGCCGATACGCGCCGCGCCGCGCGGGGCACGGTGCGTCTCCTGCCGGTGCCTACTGCGGGTTTCGGCATGAGCGATATCCTGCTCGGCTCCAAGCCGTCGCTGGCGGCCGGCAAGACCGCAGCGGCGCGCTGGCAGGATGTGGAGATGGTGCCGAGTGAAGGGGTGCTGGAGCGGGGCGCGACGCTGGGGCTGGTGTGGGAGCTGTACGAGCTCACCGCCAACAACGGCAACGGCAAGTACCGGGTGGCGATCTCGGTGGAGCGCGCCGAGCGCGGCGGGCCGCTGGGTTTCGGCGTCAAGGCGCTCGACGGACTCGGTCGCGTCTTCGGCCGCGAGAACACGTCGCCCGACAAGTTCACGATCAGCTTCGACCGAACGGCGGCGGCGACGGCGACGGCGACGCTGGTGGAATATCTCTCGCTCGACATGAGCGCCGCCACGGCGGGCCGTTACAAGCTGCGCGTCGAGATTTCGGACCTGGGGTCCGGTCAACGCGTTTCACGGGACACCGAGTTCACCATTCGTTGACCGTCGTGATGGGACAATCACGCACTGGGCGGGGACGAATGCAGCCCCAGCCGTTGCGCGAAAGACCGGTTTCGATTGTCTTTCGCAGCTTCCATGACCGTGCACTCCGATTCTGCGGAGCGGGCGGCGCCTGCCAAGGGTAGCCGCACCTCCGATTACGACTACGAGCTCCCAGAGGCTCGCATCGCGCAACGGCCCGTCGAGCCGCGCGATGCGAGTCGGATGCTCGTGGTGGACCGGAAGACGGGCTCGCTGTCGCATCAGACCTTTCGCGACGTGCTCGGGCTCATCCCCGACGGCGATGCGATCGTCCTGAACACCACGAAGGTGTTCCGCGCCCGTCTGTTGGGGCACCGCGAGAGCGGCGGGCCGGCCGAGATTCTGCTGCTCCGCCCGATCGACGAGACGCACTACGAGGCGATGATTCATCCGGGCGGCAAGCTGCGCCCGGGGCGGGTGGTCACGATCGCCGAAGGGTTCACGGTGGAAATCGTCGACACGACCCCGCGGCGCACGCGCATCGTGAAGCTCCACACCGTGGGCGACGTACAGGCGGCGATCGACACGCACGGGCATGTGCCGTTGCCGCCGTACATCGAGCGCAGCGACGAAGCGAACGATGTGGACCGTTACCAGACGGTGTACGCCAATGAGGCCGGCTCGGTCGCGGCGCCCACGGCGGGGCTGCACTTCACCGACGACCTCCTGGCCAAACTCGACGCCAAAGGCGTGGAGCGGGTGAACGTGCTGCTGCACGTGGGGGCGGGTACGTTCCGTCCGGTGAGCGACGACGACCCGGCGCAGCACCTCATGCACGACGAGTGGTGCCAGGTAACGCCAGAGGCGGCGGCTCGGCTCAACGCGGTGCGAGCGCGCGGCAACAAGATTTGGGTGATCGGCACGACGGGGGTGCGCACGCTCGAGACGGCGACGGATGCCGGCGGCATCGTGCAACCGTTCACGGGGGAGACGAACATCTTCCTGCGGCCGCCATACCAGTTCCGCGGCGTGGACCATCTCATCACGAACTTCCACCTGCCGAAGTCGACGCTGATCATGCTGGTCGCGGCGTTTGCGGGGTACGACCTGACCATGAAGGCGTACGGGGTCGCGGTGGAATCGGAGTATCGGTTTTACTCCTACGGCGATGCGATGGCGTTGGTTTGACCGCGACCGCGACCGCGACCGCGACCGCGACCGCGCCAGCAGAGCGTCGGGCAGCCCCGACCCTGACATTGGCCCTCACTTTCGCCCCGACCCCCGCCTGAGTCGGGGTTTTTGTTTGGGTCGGGGTTGAGTCTGGGTACAGCCACCACAGTCGGGGTACAGCCACGACAGTCGGGGCACTGCCACCACGGTCGGGGTCTACCAACGGTCGGGGTCCCGGCCGGGTCGCGCGCGGGCGCTTCGCTGGCGCGTCGGGGTCGGGGATAATCTGTCGGGGCTGCCCCGACCCCGACCCCGACCCCGACCCCGACGCGCCAGCGAAGCGCCCGCGCAAGACCCGACCGGGACCCCGACTGTAGGTAGACCCCGACCGTCGTGGCAGTACCCCGACTGTGGTGGCTGTGCCTAGACTGTGGTGGCAGTGCCAAGACCCCGACCACGACCCATGAGCGCCGACCAAGACCAAAAGTTCGGATTCACAGAAACCAGCCGCGACGGCCACGCCCGAGCCGGGGTCTTCCACACACCGCACGGTCCGGTACCGACCCCGCAGTTCATGCCCGTCGGCACCCTCGCCAGCGTGAAGTCGCTCGACCCCGACGACCTCACCACCCTCGGCGCCACCATGGTGCTCGCCAATGCCTATCACCTGCGCCTCCGGCCCGGCGACGAGCTCGTGCGCACCATGGGCGGACTGCACCAGTTCATGCAGTGGCATGGGCCCATGCTCACCGACTCCGGCGGCTTCCAGGTGTTCTCCCTTGAGGGGCTGAGAACTATTGAAGAAGACGGGGTAGAGTTCCGCAGCCACCTCGACGGCTCCCTCCAGCAGTTCACCCCCGAGTCGGTCATGCGCATCGAGCGCAACCTCGGCGCCGACGTCATCATGCAGTTCGATCACGTCGTCCCGGGGCAGTCGCCGCACGACCTCGCCAAGGTCGCCATGGAGCGCAGCATCCGCTGGCTGGAACGGTGCCGCGTGGCGTTCGACCAGCTGCAGGCCACCGACGTCGCGGCGCCCACCCCGGTGCAGGCGCTCTTTCCCATTGTGCAGGGCGGCATCCACGCCGACCTGCGCCGCGCGTCGGCGCAGGCCATTCGCGGCGCCGGCGACTGGGTGGGCTACGGGGTTGGCGGGCTGTCGGTGGGCGAAGCCAAGCCCGACATGTACGCCATGCTCGATGTGGTCAACGAGGAACTTCCCACCGACCGTCCGCGGTATCTCATGGGCGTGGGTTTCCCCGAAGATCTCGTGGAAGGGGTTGCCCGCGGTGTCGACCTGTTCGATTGCGTGGCCCCCACCCGCATGGGGCGGACCGGGGCGTTTTTCACCACCACCGGCCGTCGCAGCATCAAAAACGCCCAGTGGCGAACCGACGCCGGCCCGCTCGACGAGGAGTGCGGCTGCGCGGCGTGCACCCGGTTTTCCAAGGCGTACATCCGGCACCTGTTCGTATCGGAAGAGATCCTCGGACTCCGCCTCCTGAGCCTGCACAATGTACATTTCCTTGTCGCGTTGATGCGCGATGCGCGTGCCGCCGTTCAGGCCGGCACGTTCGCGGGCTGGAGCCGTGACTGGCTCGCCCGTTACCACTCCAGAAAGACCGCCACATGAACGCTTCTGTCATCGCCAGCTTCGCACTCCTGCAGGGCGCGCCTACCCAGGCCATCCCGCAGATGATTTTCACGTACGGCGCGATCCTCGCGATCTTCTACTTCGTGCTCATCCGCCCGCAGCAGAAGCAGCGCAAGACGCACGAAGAGCGCGTCAAGACACTCAAGAAGGGCGACGAAATCGTCACCGCCGGCGGCATCGTGGGCGAAGTGCTCCACATCGCCGCCTCGGGGAAGGATGGCGCTGCCACGCTCGCCGACCGCATCACCATCAAGTCGGGCGAGAGCAAGCTGATCGTCGAACGCGGCCGCATCGCCGCCGTCGGCGGTGGTACGCCCGCCGCCTGAGCCGCCGTTTCACATGGCCCGTCTCGATATTCACGTCCTCGGTTCGCCCATCCTGCGGCAGGAGACCGAGCGCGTTACGCAGATCACGCCGGAGCTCCGCCGTCTCGTCGACGACATGTTCGAGACGATGGACGCCGCCAAGGGCGTGGGGCTCGCCGCGCCGCAGGTGGGGCGCACCGAGCGGTTGTGCGTGGTCGACGCCGACGACACCAAGCTCGTGGTGATCAACCCGGAAATCATCCGGCAGGAAGGCGGCCTCGTGAAAGGCGAAGAAGGGTGCCTCTCCATTCCCGAGATCTACGCCGACGTGAACCGCCACGCGCACATTACCGTGCGTGCGCAGGACATCGACGGCGCGTGGTACGAAATCGAAAACGCCGCCAATCTCCTCGGCCGCTGCCTGCAGCACGAAATCGATCACCTGCACGGCAAGCTCTTCACAGACCGCCTCAGTCTGCTCAAGAAGCGTTCGGCCATGAAAGAGTGGGACTACGAAAAGGCCAAGTATCCCAGGAATCTGCGCGTGCTGCCGGTGGGCGATCTGCCCCCCGAAAAGCAGAGCGCCGGCACGGACGCGTAAGGAGTCGCGGCCCCGTGAGAATTCTCTTCTGGGGCACGCCCGACTTCGCCGTGCCGCCCCTCCGTGCCCTGCTCGGCGAGGGGCACGATGTCGTGGGCGTCGTCACGCAACCCGACAAGCCGCGCGGACGCTCGCGCACGCAACTCGATCCGTCACCGGTAAAGGTGGTGGCGCTCGAAGAAGGGCTGCCCGTGTTGCAGCCGCTCAAGCCACGCGGCGACGAGTTCCTCGAGCAGATGCGCGAGCTCTCCCCCGATGTCTCGGTGGTCGTCGCGTACGGACACATTCTCCCCAAGGTGGTGATCGACCTGCCGCCGCAGGGGACGCTCAACATTCACGCGTCGCTGCTCCCGGCGTTGCGTGGGGCGGCGCCCATTCAGGCGAGCATTCTCGAGGGGCACGCCGAGACCGGCGTGACCATCATGCAGATGGTGCCGGCGCTCGATGCGGGCGACATGCTTCATGTGCTGCGTACACCCATTGGTGCGCAAACCACGTACGGCGAACTGCACGATCAGCTCGCCGAAATGGGGGCGCTCGCCATTGTGCAGGCGCTGGCGATGATCGAGTCGGGCGTCTCGCGCGCGGTCGCGCAGGACGATGCGGCGTCCACGTACGCCCCCAAGATCGATCGTAGCATGGCGCGAATCGATTTTTCGCAGCGCGCCGAGCTGGTGTCGCGCACGGCTCGCGCCTTCGATCCGCGGCCGGGCGCGTTCGCCACGCTGCGTGGCGTCGACGTGAAGTTGTTCGGCGCATGTGTCGAGGGCGATGGCTCCGACGACGCCCTCGATGAACCCCTGCACGCGAGTCCGCCCGGCACCGTGCGCAGCGCCAACGACGACGGCCTCGTGGTCCGATGCGGGGAAGGCGCCGTGCGCTTTCTCGACGTCCAGCCCAGTGGCAAGCCACGCATGACCGTCGCCGCGTGGTCGCGCGGGCGCGGCGTGAACGTGGGCGACATGTTCGATGTGCCTGACCTGTCGGCCAACGCGTGAGCACCGTGAAGCGGCCCTATCAGGGCGAGCGAAAGGGACCGGCGGTGACGGAGTCCCGTCTCGCCGTGGCGCTCATGCTCGCCGATCTGCGCGCCGGTCACTTGCTCGACGGCGCGTTCGAACGCCGCACGCAACCACTCGATGCGCGTGACCGGCGCTGGGTGCAAGAACTGGTGTGGGGGATGCTGCGCACACGCGGACGTCTCGATGCCATACTTGCCGAACGGGTGCGCGGCGGCATCGCGAACATCGATGTCGATCTCGCCGACCTGTTGCGCGTTGGCGCGTATCAGCTGCTCAACATGGGGAGCGTGCCGCCGTACGCCGCCATTGGGCAAACGGTGCAGTTGGCCAAGCAGCGCCATGGCATTGGCGCGAGCCAGCTCGCCAACGCCGTGTTGCGCCGCATCGATCGCGAGCGTGACACCATCGAACCGCCCGTGCCCGCCGATACCCTCGACGCGTTGGGGCAGCAGTATTCGCATCCGCGCTGGGTCGTGCAGCGGTGGAGTGAACGGTGGGGGCTCGAGGAAACGCGCGCGCTGCTCGACGCCAACAACGCGCCCGCCAGCATCGTGGTGCGCCCGTATGGCATCGTGCGTGAACAGCTCGCCGCCCTGCTGCGCGGCTCGGGGGTGGAGACGCACGATGTCCCGCGTGTTCCTGACTCGTTGCGACTGGGCAGCGGTGTCGCCCTCACCGAACACGGCGCCTTCAGGCAAGGCATGTCGTACGTGCAGGACCCAGCCGCTACGCTCGTCGTGCAGTATGCCAACATCCCCGACGGGAGCGTGGTGGCCGATCTCTGCGCCGCGCCCGGCAGCAAGGCGCTCGAGCTCACGCGGCGTGCGTCGCTCGTGCTCGCAGCCGACCGCAACATGGCGCGGGTCGACAAGATGATGCAGGGGTTCGATCGTCTCGACGCGGCAAAGCTGCAGGTGATCGTGGCCGACGCGTTGCACCCGGCCATCACGCCGGTCGATGTCGTGCTGGTGGACGTGCCATGCACCGGCACCGGCACCTTCCGCCGGCATCCCGACGCGCGCTGGCGTTTGCAGGTGAGCGACTTTGCCGTTCTTGGTGCGCTGCAGAAGAAGATTCTGCGCGCCGCCGCGACGGTCGTGAAACCTGGCGGCTTGCTGGTGTACAGTACCTGCTCGCTCGAACTCGAAGAAAACGACGACCAGATCCGGAGCTTCCTCGCGGCGCATCCGGAGTTCACCCTGGAGGCGCCGGCGCCCGGAGTCGTGGCCGACGATGTCCTCGACCACGGATACTTGCGCGTGCTCCCGCATCGTCACGGATTCGACGGGGCGTTTGCCGCGCGCCTGCGGAGAGCCGCCTGATGGCCACTGCTGCGCCCTCGTCAGCCAAAGCCGCGACGACCGAATCGCCGGCCGGTCGCGCCAGCGCGCGCCGGTGGGTCACGCGTAGCGTCGTCGCGCTCATCGTCGGTGCGTCCATCGGCGCCGGCGCCGGTGTCGCCACGGTGAACCGCCTCGAGCCGGGCCGCGGGACCGGCGTCGACTCGCTCGCTGTCATGCTCGACAGTATCGCCAAGGGGCGCATTCCCGAGCCGTCGGCCACTGACCGTAACGCCAACCGGCAGCGCGTCGCCGACAGCGTGAAGAACGCCGCCGCACCGGTGCCAGTGGCCGACACGCTCGTTGCCATTCCGGCGATCGCCGATCTCGAAGAGGGCGCGGCCCGCAACGCGCTCATCAACGCCGGGCTGCAAGTCGGTGACGTGCAGTTCCAGGCGTCATCCAAGCCCGCCGGTACGGTGCTCTCCACCATTCCCGCCGCCGGAGCCAAGGTGGCCCCGCAAACGCCGGTCACGCTCGTCCTCAGCGACGGCCGCACCGGCACCGATACGTTGTCCCGCCCTTCGCCTACCCACGCGCCATGAGCGTCCGCATTGCCCCCTCTGTCCTCAGCGCCGACTTCACCAAACTCGGCGCCGAAATCGCCATGTGCGAAGCCGGTGGTGCCGACTGGATTCACGTGGACGTCATGGACGGCCGCTTCGTGCCCAACCTGTCGTTCGGCGTAAAGGTCATCGACGCGGTGAAAAGGTCGACGACCAAAGTGGTGGACGTGCACCTCATGGTGCTCGAGCCCGAACACTACTTCGACGACTACGTGAAGGCGGGCGCCGACGTGCTCACCATTCACGCCGAAGCCGCGCCGCATCTCGATCGACAGCTCACGCGCATCAAGGAACTCGGCGCCAAGGCCGGGGTCGCACTCAATCCGGGCACGCCGCTCAGCGCGATCGAAGAAGTGGCGCACATGCTCGACCTGCTGCTCATCATGAGCGTCAACCCGGGCTACGGCGGACAGAAGTTCATCGAGTATTCGGTGGACAAGATCGAGCGCGCGCGTTTCCTGCTCGATCAGGCGCAGAGCCCGGCGGTACTCGAAGTGGACGGCGGCATTTCCCGCGACACGATTCACCGCTGCTGGAAGGCGGGTGCCGACACGTTCGTGGCCGGCCATGCGGTGTTCGGCGCGGCACACCCGCACAACGAAATCGCGGTGTTGCGTAACCTCTGCACGGAAAGCGTATGACCGCCAAACAGCAGTGGATGGTGGTACTGGGTATCGTCGCCATTTTGGTGGGCGGCGCGTTCACCGCGTCGCACTTCCTCAAGGACGAACTCACCAACGTCACCACCGGCAGCGATGCGCCGGGCTTTGCCGCGTCGACGGTCGACGCCGCGCCGCAGATGAAATCGCTGAGCAACTATCGCGGCGAAGTCGTGCTGCTCAACATCTGGGCCACGTGGTGTGGCCCGTGCCGTGAGGAAATGCCGGCCATCGAGCGCCTGCATCAGGAGCTGGGGGCCAAGGGGCTCAAGATCGTCGCCGTGAGCGTCGACAACGCCGGCGAAGAGCAGAAGATCCGCGATTTCGTGAAGGAGTTCGGGCTGCACTTCGAAGTGCTGCACGACGCGAGCGGCGCCATTCAGGGGATCTATCGCACCACTGGTGTGCCGGAGACGTTCATCATCGATCGTGAAGGCGTCGTGCGGAAGCGTCTTATCGGGCACATGGATCTCACGCAGAATTACGACGGCAACAAGCGCCTGCTCGAGCAGCTGCTCGCACAGCCCACGTCGTAAGCGGTACACGCTTCACGTGCGCATCCTCGGCATCGAAACCTCTTGCGACGAAACGTCGGCGGCCATCGTGAGCGGGACCCCCGACGACATGCAGCTCGAGTCGCTCGTGATTCTGTCGCAGGATGTGCATCGGTTGTTCGGCGGCGTCGTCCCCGAAATTGCGAGCCGTCAGCATCTCACCGGCATCGTGCCGGCGGTCAACGCCGCGCTGCACGATGCGCAGCGTTCGTTAGGCGATCTCGACGCCATCGCGGTTACGCACGCGCCCGGCCTGGTAGGCGCGCTGCTCGTGGGCACGAGCTACGCCAAGACGCTTGCGTTCTCGCACGGGCTGCCGGTGGTGCCGGTGCATCATCTCGAGGGGCATCTGTTTGCCACGCTGCTCGAGCAGCCGGGAGCCACGCCGCCGTTCACCGCGTTGCTGGTGAGTGGAGGACACACGCTGCTGCTCGATGTACCCGAGTGGGGGCGCTATCAGCTGCTTGGGCAAACGCGCGACGATGCCGTGGGCGAAGCGTTCGACAAGGTGGCCAAGCTGTTGGGGCTCCCGTACCCCGGTGGACGCCCCGTCGAACAGTTGGCGGCGACCGCCGAGAGTCCGGAGCACGGCCATGTGCACTATTTTGCGCGTCCCATGCTGCGACGTCGCGCGGTGGTCACCGACGAGGACTATTTCGATTGCTCCTTCAGCGGGCTCAAAACGGCGGTGCTGTACGCGGTGCGCCGGGCGGAAGCGGCGGGGGACATCGAGCAGCAGCGCGCGAGCATTGCACGCGGCTTTCAGGATGCCGTGATCGACACGCTGGTCGAGAAGGTGTATCGCGCGGCGAAACTCCGTCGCCGTTCGCGGGTGGTATTGGGCGGTGGTGTGGCGTGCAACGGCGCGCTGCAGCAGGCCATGCGTGAACGGTTCGCCGGCCGTAGCGGCGTGGTGTTCGCGCCCACGCCACGCCTTGCCACCGACAATGCTGCCATGATTGCCGCCGCCGGGCTCTTTCGGGCCTTGCAGGGGGAGCACGCCGCACCGGACATGACTGCGACGGCCTCGTTACCAATCCCCGGGATTTTTTCAGGTAAGTTCTGACGATGCGTTCTCCCATAGTGCACCACCCCGCGATCTTTCACCTCGGCCCCCTCGAGGTCACGGGCTTCGGACTCGCCGTGCTCGCCGCCTTCGCGGTGGCGCAAATCGTCTGTCAGCGCGAGCTGTGGCGCCGCGGGCACGATCTCGAAGCCGACGCCATCCCCGACGTGGTGATGGCCGCGCTCATCGGCACCCTGATCGGGGCGAAGACGTACTATGTGGTACTCACGGGCGACCCTGGCGCGTTTTTCAGCCGCGGTGGCTTCGTCTTCTGGGGCGGGTTCATGGGCGCCGTGGCGCTGTGCTGGGCCACCATCAAATACAAGAAGCTCGATTTCCTGCGCATCGCCGATGTGGCGGGAATTGCGATTGCTGCGGGCTACGCGGTGGGGCGCACGGGGTGCTGGGCCGTCGGCGACGACTATGGCCGCCCATTCAACGGCCTGTTCGCCACGCAGTTTCCCGAAGGCGCGCCGCCGAGCACGGTGGCGGTGATGAGCTCGCAGTTCGGGGTGCAGTTTCCGGCGGGGACGAACCCGTTGGACGTGGTGGCGGTGCACCCGACGCAGCTCTACGAGACGATCATGGGCTTCATCATGTTCGCCGTGCTCTGGCGGCTGCGGAAGCACGCCCACCGCGACGGCTGGCTGTTTGGCGCGTACTGCGTTGCGGCGGGGATCGAGCGGTTCATCGTGGAGTTCTTCCGCGCCAAGGACGACACGCTGACGATGGGGCTGACGACGGCGCAGATCATTGCGCTGACGATCGGGACGATTGGGGCAGGACTCCTGATTTCGCGGAGACGGGCGAGCTAGACCAATGCCGGGGCGGCGACCACGACTACGACGGCTACCACTACCACTACCGCTACCGCTACCACCACCGCTACCGCTACCACCACCGCTACCGCTACCACCACCGCTGCCGCCACCACTACCACGACGGTTGTCGGGGTCGGGGGGGGTGCGGTGGTCGTGGTACTGCCACGACAGTCGGGGTACAGCCACAACAGTCGGGGTACTGCCACGACAGTCGGGGTCGATAAACAGTCGGGGTCTCTGTCGGGTCGGGGGGAAACTGTCGGGGCCCGACCCCGACCCCGACCCCGACGCGCCAGCGAAGCGCCGCGCAAGACCCGACCGGGACTCCGACTGTTTGTAGACCCCGACCGTGGTGGCTGTACCCCGACTGTCGTGGCTGTGCCCCGACTGTGGTGGCAGTGCCCGGACCCGGACCAAGGCCGAGACTGTGACCACAACCAGTCTGGGTGCAAACGTCGAGGTCGAGGTCGAGGTCAGGGTCGCCGTCGCCGCCAAAGTCCGGGTAAATCCGTCGGGGTCCATTGCGGAGTAATCCCCGCCCCGTGTATACTCCAATACGCCCCCTGAGAACCATTCTCATCTAGCCCCGTGCGCGCGATCCCCCTCCCCACGCTCCAGTCCGCCGACTCCGCCCCGCGCACCACCTGCGCGCTGAGCGCTTGTCGCGCCGGAACCCGCGCCACCGTCATCGATATCGAATGCTCCGGCGACGAAGCCTGTCGCCTCCGCGCGCTCGGGCTGTGCGAAGGCACCGCCGTCAACATCATCGACGCGCGTGACTCCATGCTCCTCGAAGTCCGCGGCACCCGACTCGCCCTCGGCGCCGCCCTCACCGCCGGCATCACGGTTCAGCCGGTCGCCGCGCGCGCCTGACGCGCCCGGGCTGACCCTTCGCTCCGCCCGCGCGCGACGCGGCGACGTACGCGACCGCCGCTCGTGACCCCGTGACGACCATCCCACCGCTTCCGACGCCACGCGACAGCCCCATCGCTCCGGACGCCGTGCGCGAGGCCGCTCCACCACGCCTCCGCGTTGCCATCATCGGCAACCCCAACACCGGCAAGACCACGCTGTTCAATGCCCTCACCGGGCTCAGACAGCGCGTCGGCAACTTCGCCGGCGTCACCGTCGAGCGGGTCGAAGGGGCGTTCAAGGGGCCCGACGGCAAACGCATGACCGTGCTCGATCTCCCCGGCAGCTATTCGCTGTCGGCCGGCTCGCCCGATGAACAGGTCGCCCTCGAAGTGCTGCTGCACCGCGATGCCGACCAGTGGCGCCCCGATGTCGTGCTCGTCGTCGTCGACGCCGTCCACCTCGAGCGCAACCTGTTCCTCGCGAGCCAGGTGCTCGAGCTCGGCATCCCGGTCGTCATGGCGCTCAATCAGTTCGACGTCGCGCAAAATGAAGGCATCGCCATCGACGTCCCCCAGCTCATTCATGAACTCGGGGTGCCTATCGTGCCCACCGTCGCCAAACGCGGCGAAGGGCTCGACCCGCTTAAACGAGCGCTGCTCACCGCCGTCACGCTCCCCGTGCCGACGCGCAGGTTCGCGCTGCCGGCCGACGCCGACGATGCGCTTGCTCCGTTGAAGCAGTGCCTCGTGGAAGCCGGTCTCACGCCGATCGCCGCGGGGATGGAAGCGCTGCGGCTGCTGGGGGTGAGCAAGAGCGAAGCGCATCTGGCAACCGTGCCCAAGCTCGACGCGGCCGTGCAGGACGCCATCGCTACGCTCGAGAACCGCGGCTACGCGCCGAACCGCCTTGAAAGCGAAGTGCGGTACGAGTGGATTGCGCAGGTCATGGAGCGCACAGTCACACGGCCGCGCACCATCAAGCAGAATCTCAGCGATCAGATCGACCGCATTGCGCTGCACCGCGTCTTCGGGCCGGTCATTTTTCTCGTGCTCATGGCCGTCGTCTTCCAGGCCGTCTTCACGTGGGCGGCGCCGCTGATGGATGGTATCGAGGTCCTCATCGCCGCAATTGGCGGCGCGGTGGGCGATCGCATGGCCAACGGGGATCTCAAGTCGCTCGTGGTCGACGGGCTCTTTGGTGGGGTCGGATCGGTCCTCGTCTTCCTGCCGCAGATCGCCATTCTCTTTGCGTTCATCACGCTGCTCGAACATTCGGGCTACATGGCGCGCGCCGCGTTCCTCATGGATCGCATCATGCGTACAGTGGGGCTGCACGGAAAGAGCTTCATCCCCATGCTGTCGGGATACGCGTGCGCCGTGCCGGGCATCATGGCCACACGCACCATCGAAGATCCCAAGGACCGGCTCGCCACCATCATGGTGGTACCGCTCATGAGCTGTTCGGCGCGACTGCCGGTGTACACGTTGCTCATCGGCGCGTTCATCCCCGCCACCTCGCTCTTCCCCGGTCTCACGCTGCAGGGCGCGACGATGCTCGGCATGTACCTGCTCGGGACCATCGTCGCCCTCGCGGTCGCCGCCATCTTCAAACGCACCCTGCTCAAGGGCCCCGTACGCCCCATGATTCTCGAGCTGCCACCGTATCGGTTGCCGAGTGCGTGGTCGTTGCTCGTGAATGTGTGGCAGCGGTGTCAGCTGTTCGTGCAGCGCGCCGGGACGGTCATTCTCGCGCTCAGTATCGTACTCTGGGCCATGGCGACGTATCCGCACACGCCGGCCAACCCGTCGCTCCCCGCCGAGGCGCAGCAGGAGCAGCAGCTCGAGCACTCGCTGCTGGGCCAGGTGGGTCATGCCATCGAACCCATCGTGCGGCCGTTGGGGTATGACTGGAAGATCGGCGTCTCCATCGCGGCGTCGTTCGCCGCACGCGAAGTGTTCGTGTCCACCATGGGCACCATCTACGGCGTGGGGAGCGAGAACGACGCGGCCCTTACCGAACGGTTGATCGCCGAATCGAATCCGGTGACCGGGAAGCGCGTGTACTCGACGCTCGTCGCCCTCGGGCTGATGGTGTTTTACGTGTTTGCACTCATGTGCATCAGCACGACGGCGGTCACGGTGCGCGAAGCCGGTGGCGGCGTGATTGGCTGGAAGTGGGCCGCGGTGCAGTTCGTGTATATGCTCACCCTCGCCTACGGTGCGGCATGGCTCGTATTCGCCGGCGGCACCGCACTCGGATGGGGAGGCTGACATGGAAACGCTGATCGTGATGCTGATCGTCGGAGCCGCCGCAACCTTTGTGGCTCGTCGCGCATGGCTGTCGGTCGCCGCCGCACGCCAATCGAAGCGTGGATGCGGAAGCGATTGCGGGTGCACGTGAGCGTGGCGGGACTGGCAACCCGCCACGCCAACTGACGACGGAAAACTCAAACTACGTACGCCGCCCTGCGTACGTCGCTCTGCGTACGCCGCTCTGCGAACGCCGCTCTGCGAACGCCGCTCTGCGTACGCCGCTCTGCGTACGCCGCTCTGCGTACGCCGCTCTGCGTACGCCGCTCTGCGAACGCCGCTCTGCGAACGCCGCTCTGCGAACGCCGCTCCGCGAACGCCGCTCTGCGTACGCCGCTCTGCGAACGACTGGCGACTCGTGAGCTGCCAGCGGTGCGTCGGTCGGAGTTGACGTTTCGAGTCGTCTGTTCGAGTGACCGGTTACCGGTCATGAACCCTCACCGGTGCCCCACGATCTCCCCGATCCCCGCCCATGCATCATCGGCGGCGGCGAAAACATCGCGGGCGGCCTGCACCCACCGGCGCCAATCGGCGAGCTGGGTATCGGACGCCCCGGTGCGCACGGTGTCGCCGGCAATCCGTAGCCGGTCGAGGGCGGCAAACAGCGGAGCGGCCTCGTCTTCTATGGCGGCTTCGGCCGCGCGTTGTTCGGCCGCGTTGTTGGGGGCCAGCGCGATGGCAATCTGCGCAGAGGCTTCGAGCATGGCCGCGCTGAGCATCGATCCCTCCATGAGCATGACCTGCCGCGACGGGTCGCTCACGCTGTGCACTGCACGACGCGCGGCGAGTAGCGGCGCGAACCACAGGTCATGCGCCACATGCAACGGACTGCGTCCGTCGCGGCGCACATCGGTCCGGCGCACCGCCCCCAACTCGCGCAAGCCACGCGTGAGCTCCGGCATGCGGCAGGCACGGTCGATCACCTGCTGCGCAACGCGACGCAGGGCGTCGTGCCCCGACAGTTCGAGCACATCGTGATCACGCAGGTATACCGAGAGTGACGTGTCGGCGGCGTGCAACCCTTCGATGCCGTCGAGCTCGAGCCGCCACGCAGCTGCGGTGGACCACGAGAGCACCACGGCGTCGAGATCGAGGGTGAGCGCCGCCGACGCATTGACCTCCCGGCCGCGCACGATGCCCACCACGCGCACGGTGAGCGGTTCGCTGCTCATGTCGTTCGTCATGCGAGAATGCTCTCGACCACGGCGTCCGTATCTGCCAGCGTGTCGAAAACGTCGGCCGGGTCGTGCGCGGACAACTCCTGTACCGAGTATCGGCCGGTCGCCACGCCAATCGCGCGCACATTGAGCGCGCGCCCACAGTGAATATCAGCCGGCGTGTCCCCGATGATCACCATGCGTTCGCCGGGGACATCTCGGCCGAGCAGCTGTTTCGCACGCTGTTGGGCCACCGCCGGCAGCATGGGACGCTGTTCGTGATCACTGCCGAAGGCGTTCACGAGGAACTGTTCCCATGCGAGATCGACCGCGCGGATTTTCTGACGTGCGCCGGCTTCGATGTTGCCCGTGAGCAGCCCCAGCGTGACCTCTTCGTGCGCGCCCAACCGTTCGAGGAGCGGCGGGATCCCTTGCAGGAGCACTGCCTGCTCGACGCCAGCTGCCAGCTCCTGCGCGAGCCGATCGGCGTACAGCGCGAACACGTCCAGCATGTGGGCGTCGATGATGTCGTCGCTCACGCCAGCCCAGCGCATTTGCTCGCGCGTGATCTGCCGGTCGGTTTTCCCGTCGTACCGGTACTCCGGGTCGCCGTGCGCCCCGAACACCGTGAACAGCGCATGCTCCATGGAGCGCCGGCCGGCGCCATCCGTGCGGAGCAACGTTCCGTCGATGTCGAACAGCACGACCTTCACGCGGCCTCCTCCAAGGCTTCCGGGGCAGGACGCACGTTGGCCGTGCGCGAGACCAGTAATCCCGCCATCACGAACCCGGCGCCCAGCAATTGCCACCCGGTGGGCGTCTCGTGCAACAGCGCCCACGCGACCGCAATCGCGATGATCGGCTGCAGGTTGCCATACATCGCCGTCTTCGTGGGCCCCAACACACGCACGCCCTGATAGAACAACATGTACCCGATGACCATCGCGCCCAGCGACGAGTAGAGCGCCGAACCCCAGCCGGCGGCACTCACGCCGCCCCAGTCCAGGCGCAGCATATCGGGGGCACCCGCTACCGCCATCATGAGGGCACCGCTGGCGAGCGTCACGGCCGACAGCGGCAGCGCATGCAGGCGCTGCGTGTACGGCTGCAGCAGCACGCTATAGAGCGCCCAGATGATGCTCCCGGCCGAGATGAACATGGCTCCACGGAGCCCCTGCTCACCGCCATCGAACCCTTGCGCGCTGCCCACCACACACAGTACGCCGACGAGCTGCAGAACGATCCCAGCCCACCCCAGGCGCGACACGCGTTCGCGTCCCAGCCATCGCGACATGATGGCAATCCACGCCGGCCCTGCCGCCACGATGAGCGCCGCCACCCCGGCACGCGTGCGCGCCATGCCGAAGATGAACAGGAGCTGGTACACCCCGTTCCCGATGAGGCCGAGCACGAGCAGATGCATCGTGTCCCGGCGCGAGGGCCACGTGTTTTTCACGACGCGGGCAACGAGAAAGAGCACCGCCGCCGCCGAGACCATGCGGACCGCCGAGAATGACAGCGGCGTCATGGCCTGCAGCCCCGTCTTCACGACGCTGTAGTTCACCCCCCAGATCGTGGCCATGAGCACCAGCCCGGCGTCGGTCATCCCGAAGCGCTGCGCGGCGGCGGGGGACGGGGCACGCGGGGTGGCAGTGGGGGTCGAGGGCATCGAGGCAATGTAGAGGGTCCCGCGGGACGCTGGCACCGCAACACGCTATCTTCCCCGTATGCACGTATCCTTCGCTCTCTTCGCCGACGCGGCGAACATCTCTCAGGAAGGGAAGCTCAACATTCTCGGCGTGTTCGACGCCGTCCAGGTTGCGCAGCTCCCCACTCTGCATCCGCGCACCACGTTCGTGCTGCGCCTCAAGGCCGCACCACAGGACGTGGGCACGCACCCGCTCACGCTGCGCTGGATGAACCCGCGCGGCAACGAGCTGTGGAGCTCACAAGCGGAACTCGACATCGGCGGCGCGCCCGCCGGTACCACCGAGCTCGATATGCCGGTCATTATCCAGCTCGACCTCCCGCTCGATGTCACGGGGGAATACCGCATGATCATCAACGTGGGCGCACACCATCCTGCCCACTGCACCCTGCAGGTGCACGGGGCCGCAGCTCCCACGCTCCCAACGCCTCAGCCCGGGATGGTCAGCTAAACCCCGTCGGGCCATCAGACCATCCGATCGCCGTTTCAGGCATCCGACTTCACCGCAGACCCCGACCCGTCGGACCATCAGACCATCCGATCGCCGTTTCAGGCATCCGACTTCACCGCAGACCCCGACCCGTCGGACCATCAGACCATCCGATCGTCATTTCGGGCATCCGACGTCATCCCGGACCCTGACCCCGATCCCTCGGAGGTCAGAGCTCCGAGGTCCGACCTCCGACGTCCGTGGGCGCTCGAAGTCCGAGGCCGGAAACCGCTGACCGACGTTCTGAAGCCACCGTGTCTCGGCGGCATCGCGCCCTCCTCGGCGCCGTGGTACCGCGGTGTCGCGTATCCACGCTCCCAACGCCTCAGCCCTGAATGGTCAACTACACCCCGTCGGGCCATCAGACCATCCGATCGTCATTTCGGGCATCCGACTTCACCGCAGACCCCGACCCGTCGGACCATCAGACCATCCGATCGTCATTTCGGGCATCCGACTTCATCCCCGACCCTGACCCGTCGGACCATCAGACCATCCGATCGCCATTTCGGGCATCCGACGTCATCCCGGACCCTGACCCCGATCCCTCGGAGGTCATAGCTCCGAGGTCCGACCTCCGACGTCCGTGGGCGCTCGAAGTCCGAGGCCGGAAACCACTGACCGACGTTCTGAAGCCACCGTGTCTCGGCGGCATCGCGCCCTCCTCGGCGCCGTGGTGCTGCGGTGTCGCGTATGCCAAGTCCGTAAACGGCGCGGCCCCGCCGCCGCCACCTATGACAATCTGAACATCAGATCGCCGTCTCCGGCATCCGACCTCGAGTAAAGAGAGCATCCGACCTCGAGTAAAGAGAGCATCTGACCTCCAGACAGCGCCTGACCTCCAAACAGCGTCTGACCTCCAAAGGCTGCCCTCTCACATCTTACATCCGAACTCTGTGCACTCCCGTGCATTGCGCTCGCAGCTTTGCCGTATACGCGTCGCCCGCGGACATCGGTTCCACCGCCACGCCTCCGCGGGCGACAGCGCTGTGTACCATGCGGCCGTCGCCGAGGGCGATGCCTACATGCGTGATACGCCGGTCTTCCCGATCCGAAAAGAAGAGGAGGTCGCCCGGCGCATGAAGCGCCGCCGCGTTCTCTTCGACCACGGTGCTCGCCTCGGCCTGCTGCCACGCATCGCGCGGCAGCGGCACCCCATGCAACGCAAAGACACGCTGCACCAGTCCTGAGCAGTCCGCGCCCCACGGCGTCACGCCACCCCACTGGTAGCTCGTCCCTTCGAACAGCGTGCGCGCGCTCTCGGCAATGGCGCCAGCCGCGCGCGGGAAGCGCGCCGCCCGCTCATCGGCCGCGATGGACTCGCCGTCGATCACCGTGCCCCCCGGGATGATGCGGGCGCCCAGCGGCAGCGCCATGCGCGCGCCGTGCGCATCCACGACCACGCACCCGAGCGACAGGCGCCACGTGGCTTCGCTCCCCACGTACGGCATGAGATAGCCCACGTGCGTCCACCCCTCATACCCGTCGGCGCCGCGGACGCTGAGCCAGTCGCCACGACCATCCACGAGCTGCACGACCTCACCACTCACCAGTTGCGACGTGAGTGCCAGGGACATGCGCGCATCGCTCAGCAGGGGAGCGACGGCGGCGCGGACGGTAAAGCGGTCGGCGGTGGTCAGAGTCAGTGAGGTCACGACCGTAAGTTAGTGCCCGCAGACCGTGTCGGCGCGACACCGCCGCAGCGCACCGAGTCGCGCAGACGGCAGCCACACAGACAGCGCAGACGCCGCACGACTGCTGTTCCCGCGCCGGGTCCCCCTCAGGAGACCTGCGACCCCAGCAGCTCCTGCACCCGCACGGCCAGTTCGGCGAGTGCGAAGGGCTTGACCAGCACCGGTCGCCCCGCGCGGCGAATGAAACCCGAGGCCTGCGCACGGTGCAGGTCGCCCGTCATGATCACCACGCGCTGTGCCTGCTCGGGGTGCGTCGTCTGCATCGTTGCGTACACGTCCTCGCCCGTCATCCCTGTCATGCGGAGGTCGAGCAGAATGAGGTCGAACGACCACCGAGACAGGACGTCGAGCGCCGCGCTGCCGCTCTCAGCCGCTTCTACTACATAGCCGATGCCACAGAGAAATCGGCTGATTGCCGACCGCAGCGTCGGTTCGTCTTCGACGATCAGAATGCGATGCCCCGGCGCTGCGGGGGCTGCATCTACGGCCACGGCGGGTGGCGTCAAGGCGTGCGACAGCGGCGCACTGCCGACACCCTGATGGGCCACCGCGACCGTTTCCGCGAGCGCCGGCAGGACAATGGTGAAGCACGCGCCGTCGCCCGGACACGACTGCACTTCGAGTTGCCCTTCATGATCCCGCACGATGCTGCGCGTGATCGTCAGACCGAGTCCATATTGTCCCTGCGTCCCGCGCGTCGTGAACATCGGCTCCATGATCCGGTCCAGGTCCTGCGGCGGAATACCAGGGCCCGAGTCCTGAAAGGAAATGCGGACCTGATCACCATCCATGACCGAACGCACCAGGAGTTCCCGGCGTCCGTCATGCTCCGACAGCGCCTGCTCGGCGTTGGTGACGATGTTGGAGAACAGCTGCTGCAACTGCAGCGCGTCACCCTGCACGTAGCGGAGGGACGGGGCAAGGTCCATCTGCACCGATACCCCCGCCGATCGCATGGTATAGCTGTGGTGTTCGATCGCACGACGCAGGACCGCGTTCACGTCGACCGCAGCGCGGGTTCCGCCGGGCGGCGGGGCTTCGCCCGTCGGTTCGTACAGCTGTCCCACAATCTGTGACGCGCGGCGCGCTTCCGCGATAATCTGCGACACCGCGAGATGGTCATCGGCATGCATGGTGTTCGACGTGACCTGCAACTCCGCGACGGCCAGCAAACTGGTGAGGGGATTGTTCAGCTCATTCGCCACGCGCCCGAGCGACTGTCCGACGGCCGCGAGTCGCGCCTGCTGCAGCGTGGTCTCGCGCCGGATTTCGTCGTTCGTGATGTCACGGACAATGCCCACGGCGCCCACCACGACACCGCCTTCTTCGAACGGGGCGCTCGTGACCATGGTGAGACGCGACCCCGATGCCCCCAAGCACCGCAACTGCAACCGCCGGCGCAAGCCCGACAGCGTGGCGCGCATCTCGGCGTCGGCATACGCCCGATCAGCGGGATCGACCATGTCGAGGAAATGCTGCCCGAGCACCCGCTCGCGTGTCATCCCCGCTTCGCGGAGGAACCCGGCGTTCACCGAGGTGAAATGCCCATCGACATCGACGGTGAAGATCGCGTCGGTCGCGTTCTCCACCAAACGGTGATACAACGCTTCGCTCCGCAGCCTGGCCAAGGTATCGGCACGCTGGGCCGTCACATCGCGGAGGCAGGACACCGTGCCGACCACCTCGTCGAGTTCGTGCAGCGGCGCACTGCTCACCTGCACGGCCCGCGTGCTCCCGTCGACGTGCACCACTTCGCATTCGTAGCGGCGAGCCTCGCCGTGCCGCACCGCCTGCTCCTCCAGCTCGAACTGGGGCACGCAGCCGTCGACGACCAGCCTCGCAGTGAACTCCCCGATCAGATTCTGTCGGCCGAACAGCTGGTGCGCCGCCGGATTGGCGTAAGTGATGCGCCCGTCGAGTCCGGTAATGACAATCGCATCGGAGACGGTCTCGAGCACCTTGCGATGCTGCTCAGCGAGACGCGCCGTCTCGGTGACGTCGTCGAACGTGATGACACAGCCGCCATCAGGGTGCGAGGCTGCCAGCAGCGAGAACAGCCGCCCGCTGGCCATCTCACGCACCGTTTCGCGCAAGGGGACGCCTTCGCTCAACGCCCGCGCAATGAAGGCATCGAGCTGGGCCCCTTCTGCGGATTCCCCGGCGCCCACCAGCGCATCGCGGAAGCGTCTCCCCAGCAGCGACGGAATGCCGAAACCACACAGCTCGGCCGCGCGCGTGTTGCACCGGCTCACCGTCTGTGATTCCTCGAGCACCACGATGCCGCTGGCCGTACTGTCGAAGGCCACCTTCCACTCGCGCGTCGCCTTTTCGATTTCCTCGAAGAGCCGCGCATTCACGATGGCCACCGACACATGGTCGGCCAGCCGCTGCAACACCTTGGCGTCGTCCTGATCGAACGGCTTGTCGCGATTGAGAATCGCGATGGCGCCGATGGTCCCGCCGCCCGTCACGAACGGCGCAATGAGCGTGCGCTGAACGCGCATCAGATGCTGCACCGACCGGTTGAGCTCCGTCTCGGGACCGAACTCATTCACGAGTATGAGTTCGTTCGTCTGCACCGACCGCCCGATCAGACTCGCATTGATCGGCAGGTGCACACCACTGAGCACATCGGCACTGCCGCTCGACGCGACAATGTGCAGGTACTCGTCCGTGCGCAAGGCAATGCAGGCCCCTTCGACGTGCAGCAGCGACACCGCGTGCCGCAGAATGAGCCGCAGCACCTCGCCCAAGCGCAGGCTTTCACCAACGGCCCGCGCCACGTCGGCGAGCGCTTCGGTCGTGCGGCGTTCACGTTCACTCTCGGCGTACCGCCGCGCGTTGGCAATCGCGGTGGCCGCTTGCGAGGCCATCGTCGCGAGCACTTCCTCGTCTTCCGCCGTGTACATGTTGGCGTTGGTCGAGTGCACCGCGAGGACGCCGAGCAGACGGATACCGACGCGAATGGGAACGGCGACGACGCTCGTGGCCGTGCTCGACTCGCCCACGATGTCGTACAGGGAGAGCGGCGGTGTCAGCCCGGCCTTCTCACGCGCACGATCGGCCTCGCGGTCCCCCACCCGGACCGACCGACCGGTCCGCGCCACTTCGCTCACCAAGCCTTCGCCCAGACGCACCTGCGCCCGTGGACGTTCCACACCGCGCACGAGACGCAACGCGGTGGTGAGCGTATCGTGCTGCAAATCGGGCACGAGCACCGTCACCCCGTCGCACCGCAGCGCACGCTGCACCTGCCGCGCGAGCTCGCGCACGATCTCCGGCTCGTCGAGCGAGCGCGTGAGCGATGCGCCCGCTTCCTGCAGCAACGACAGCCGTTCGTGACGCAGCTGCGCCAGCGCTTCGAGCGCATCGAACGATACCCGCGCCGACAGGTGGCGCACGATCGCCGAGAGATCGCGCAGTTGGAGGTCGCTCGGGCGACGGCCATCGCGGGCACCGGCCAGCTTGATCGTGCCGATGACGTCCTGACGCGGGCCCCGCATGATCGCGAGGATCAGATCGGTAGGGAGCCACTCGGTCCCGTTCCCCGACGGTGAGGGGTTGGCGCCAAAGAACTCGCGCGCCACCCATGGGTCACTGCCATCGAGTAGGTACAGGTCGCCCACCCGGAACCGCTCCAGATGCGGCAACCGGCGACGCCACACGGCACCGGGGAGCGGCTTGAACGCCATTCCCGTGAGCGACGTCGACTCCGGCGTCCCCGCTTGCGCGACGACGGTCGGGTTGAGTGACGGGTCGCGCAAAATGACCATCACGCGATCGAAGCCCCGCTCGAACAAAAGGCTCGCCGCGAGCTGCACCCGCGCGCCCGTGCTCCCGGCGCGATCGATCGCGTCGAGCACCTCGTGCAACGGTGTCACCACGGCACTGGCATTGGGCGTTGAGGAGGCCGGGATCATGAGCTATTTCGGAGACGACCCACAATTGCCTCGGGAAACGGGCGCAACCAAAGGATGACGCAGAAGATAACGTCGGGCCCGCCGACGGAGGCGTTACCAGCTCCGGATTCGCGAAAATGTCCAGAAGCGGAAAAGGTCCACCCCCACCTGGGGGGGAGTCTGCTGAAAGGTCCGGCTGACCCCCAACCGTCCACATGTTTGCGCGCTCGATCCCGGCTCGACACCGGCTGACACCGACAACCCGCCCTCGAATCGCCGCTCGACCTTCACCCCGAGCCCTTGGGCAAACAGGGAGAGGGCGTCGCCCGACCCGCCACCGCCCTGCGGCGCCAGGCCGCAGAGCCCCGTACTGAAGGTCAGGAAGGTGTTGCGCGCCACCTGTCCACCAACGCCCACGCGAGTCGAGGCCAGAATCCCCAGCCCGTTCTGCCGGAGGTTGGCCGCATCGCCCGGGTTCAGCGCCGTAGGCTCCACCTGCACCACGTCGAAACGCCCGCCGGCCAAACGGCTCGACAGGTACGAGCCGGCCAGACGCAGGGCCAACGTCGCCCCCTGCTCGGCGTAGGTACTGCCGAGCACCGTGTAGGCCGGTTCCCCGGTCACGAGGTAGCTCAGCATATCGCTCTCGGGGAGCGGCGGGTTGTCGGCGCTGGTGAGCGCCAGGGTGGGACGGTCGACGGTGCCGCCGATGTTCACGCGGATGCGCACGAACTGCTGATTCGAATTCGCGCGCGTCTCGCGAATGGTGTGCAGCGCCGCAATATCCAACGTCGGCGTCAGATCCGGGTCGCCGAAGAAGCGCACCAGTCCCCGCTCCACCTCGAAGGTGGGACGCGCCAGCCCGAGATTGAGTTGGTACGTGCCGCGCTCGACGGTGAGGGAATCGGAGAGGGCAAGCTGCGGCGCCGTGCCGGCGCCCGAGACCGCCCGCGTGACGCGCAGCTGTCCCCCCAACTTGAGATTCGCTTCGGGCGACCGCAGCCAGACATCGTCCCCAATGGCTATGCGGACGTTGTCCAACTGGAGATTGCGCATGAGCAGATTGGGCGCGTTGGGAAGCAACGCGTTCATCGCCAGCCGGGTGGTATCGACCAAGTCCAGATTGTCGCTCAGGTCGAGCCCGCGCCGCTGCGTGAGCTGGCTGATGTACACCCGGCCACGATCGATACGCAGCGCCCCGCGCAGGCGGGCCGCGTCGGTGGAGCCCGTGAGCGACAGCGGGGTGGTGGTGGTCATCGTGAGCGTCGCGGTACGCGGCTTGTCGACGGCCAGGAAGTTGTTCGCGGCCAGCCGCACGTTGAACGACGGCCGCGCGAACTCCGTCAGGTCAATGACGCCCGACACGCCGAGGGTGTCGGTGGCCGCACCACTCACTGCCCCAAAGCGGCGAATGAGCACGCTGTCGCCGGTCAACCCGATATCGGCCGACGCGTTCTCGAGGCGAATCCCCAGATTCGCGAGTGACAGGGCCGCGCTGTCCATACGCACCTGTCCACGCAACCGCGGGCGATCCCACGTGCCGGTGAGCTGGACGTCCGTTTCGAGCGTCCCGCGGGCACGCGAAACATCGGGGAACACCGACTCGAGCAACGTCAGGTCGGTACGGTTGGCGAGGATGCGCCCCGTGAGCGGCTCATCGATGGTACGGGTGCCGCGGGTGGCGATGGCGAGATCGATGGGGAGCGACGCCGTCGCGGTGAGCACCGGCGCATTGTGTACGCGCAGGGCGCCGTCGAGGGAGAGTCGCAACGAATCGTAGCGCGCCTCGGCCGTGAGTTCACCAAGACGGACGCGGCCCGCCACGGCATCGTGGAGCCGCACACTGGCGGTCAGGCGCGGCTGCTCCCGGGTCCCGCTCACCACGGCCTGCGACGACATGGTCCCACGCGAAATGCCCGAGCGACGCAGCAAGCGTCCGACGTCGGACAGCGGCACGTCGAGCGCGTCGAACCGGCCGCTGACGATGCCCCCCGGGGCCAGCTGGCCGGTGAACGCCACCCGACCGGTGTCGGTATGCTGCAACACGAGGGAGTCGAGCGATCCCTGGCCATCGGCCACGAGTCGCAACGTGGCGGGACCGGAGAGCAGGAAGCCGCGCGGTCGGGTGCTGGCGCTATCGACGCGAATGCTGAGCGTATCGAGCCGCACGTCGGTCGAATCGGCATGGCGCGTGACACCGCCCGCGAGCGCAATGCGCGATTCCGACGGCGTGCGCAGCGCCACATGGAAGCGCTCGGCCAATCCGCCGCGCAAGGTGGAGCGCGCCGATGCCGATGCCACGTCGATACCGGCCACGTACGCGGAGTCGGCCGATGCGGTGAGCACGCCGTTGGCCCCTCGCCACACGTCCTTGACATCGAGATCGAAGGCCATGCGCCTGCTGCGCGAACCCGCGACCACCAGGTCGCGCAGGTCGGCGCGCGCCGACAGATCGAGCCCGTCGGTATCGAGGGTGTCGATGGACCCGAACAACGAACCGTTCACCTCGACCGAGCCGCGCAGCGTATCGGATGGCGCAAGGCGCGCGCGCTTGGTCGTGTCGGCGGGAGACACCCAGGGGCGCAGCCCACCCAGCGAATCGACGATCACGCTGAAGCGCAGCGAGTCGCGGCGCGTGCGATCGAGTCCCACCCCGCCGCGGGCCACGACACGCGCCGCCGAGCTTTCGAGGGTGAGCGTATCGACATGGACCAGGCCGGAGTCGAAGACGACGGCGATGTTGCCGCCGAAGACGCGCGCGTCGGCGATGCGCGAGAACTGATCGACCGTGGCCTTGAGTGGCCCGGTGATCGTGTTGTTGATGAACTCCCCGTTCGTGTCGACGGTGCCCGACAGGTCGACGGTCCCGGTCATGTTGAGCGTGGAGGCTGGCAAGGACGCGGTGCCAAAGAGCGCCTGCAGGTCGCCACCGCGCACGCGCCACGTGCCGGCGGCCCCCATGACCGGCTCCAGCGCATCGGCCACACCGGTAAAGCTCAGCTCTCCCCCTTCGCCGGAGAGTGTGGTTTGCAGGTTGAACTGCTCCGCCATCCCCTTCGCCATGATGCGTCCTACGGCACTGCCGCGGAGCGGCATGTTGGGATACGAACGCGACAGCGTGGTGTACGACAGCGGCACCGCCTGCAGGTCGACATCGAAGAGCACCCCCTCGGGTACGAGGGTGTAGCGTCCGGCACCGGTGAAGCGCGACGGTTGCCCCGGACCGTCTACGAGTTCGACATCGGCGTCGCGGAAATACGCGTCGTACCACAACGAGTCGAGCCGCACCGTGCCGCGCGCAAAGCCATTGAGCTCCGCAAACACCGGATTGACGTAGCGCGGCGTGCGAAAATCGAGGTGCTCGACCTTGAGATCGACCCCTTTGAGAATCGCTTCGGCCGGCTGGAAGATATTGAGGACACCGGTGGCCCGGGCGCGCGAAACGGCGCCGGGCACATGCTCGTCCGCAAAGGACACGTGCGCATCGTCGAGCTTCCAATCGGTGATGTACCCCCCACGCGCCAGCACCGTGCCGCGCACGGCGCCGCGCCAATCGTAGGGGAACGGCTCGGCGTTGAACCACGTGAGGAGATCGGTGTGCGCAGGCTCGAGATCGAGCTTCACATCGGTCAGGCGCGTGACGACACCGCCGACACCCCACGTCATGTGGCCACGGATGCGCGACTTCAGCGAACGTGCGTCCATGTTGGTGATGGCGTAATCGATGATGCTGAGGTTCTTCGGATCGTTGCGCATGGTGAGGAAGGCCTTGCCCCCACCGGTGTGTGGGACGCTCGGATGTATCCACGCCAGATCGATGAGCGCCACGGTATCGAGCTGCAACCGCACGTCGTAGCGTATGGGCAGCTTGCTGCCCCACACGATCTTGGCGCGTCCGCGCGCCTTGCTGTTGGGAAGGTCGAACGTGGCCCCCTCCACCCAGAGCGAATCGCCAAGCCGCCGGAAATCTCCCGACAGATCCTTGAACCAGAACGGCGGGTAGATCCACATGACATCGAGCCGGCGCACGGGGAAGTGCATGCCGGCCGAATCGGGGTGTGCCAATCGGGTGCGCCCGAGCGCCACGTTCCCACGCACAAACCGGTACACGCGGACCGTGCGCCCATCTTCCTCACGGACTTCACCGTCGAGACGACGCAGATTGAACGTCAACGCGCTGTCGCGCTTGGCGCCCTTGAGCGAGTCGGGGAGTGTCCACGGCAATCGCATGACCAACGTCGCTTCGTGCAGCGAGATGGTGTCGATGACGATGTACTGGCCGAAGCGCCCCGTGGAGGGGGACTTCGTCCTGCTGCGGTTACGCTGAAGCGCCCGACGCCAGTTCCAGTCGTCCTGGCCGTAGTCGACCAGCGTGATGACCGGGCGCGTCACGTCGAGCGAGCGCACCACGATCCGGCCGTCGAGCAGATCGCGCGGCTCGTACTGCACGCGAATGGGGCCGGTGCTCAGCAACGGGGTGCCGTCGGGAGTGCGAAGCTCCACCGAGTCGATGGAGATGTCGCTGAACAAATTCCCCCCCATCTTGCCGACGTACAACCGCCCCGGAACCGCGGCGCGCGCCAGCGGCATCACCGTGCGCAGAATGAGCGCCCGCCCCCAGTCGGTTTGCGTGAGCGAGACCAGGCCTCCCACCGCGCCGACCAACAGCAGCAACAACACGGCGGCAGTCCCCAGAACGATCGTGCGACGGCGCGGCGTCAGAATGCCTGCCCGATCCAGATACTGGGATTGAGGCGACCGAACAATCCCGGGCGTCGCGACGGTCGGAACGACGATGGACAGCTGCCGGTGGTCTGCACCGGCGGCTGCCCCTGCACGAGCGTCGGCACGACCGCCAGGGTATTGCCGGGACTCACGCAGTAGAGCGGCGCCACACTGCCCTGGAGCGGCGCATTGAAGTACGCCGCGCCCGCCGGGAGAGCATACGGGTTGTAGCCGAAGTCCACACGAATCGCGCCAAAGGGCGATGCGATACGCACGCCGAGTCCGGGCGTCACCTTCACCACGGGTCCGTCGGCGCGCAGCGAGACGCCGCGCGACGCGCTCCCGCGATTCCACAAGCGACCGGCATCGGCAAACGCGGCCAGTTGCAGCAACTGCGGCAAGACCGGGCTGTCCCACTGGGCCTCGAGATTCCCGACGACGAGCGTGTTGCCGCCCGTGGGGACCACGCGCTCGGTGACACTCTGGCCATCGGCGCGGAAGTACGTGGCCCCGTTCTCGGCAACCGTGCTGTACCCGCTCACGATGTACACGGCAGGGCCGAGCTCGTTTTGCCGGAAGCCGCGCACCGTGGTGGGACCACCGGCGTAGAGACGTTCCTGCGGCGGAAGGAAGCCGCCCACCCCGTTGCCGCTGCCGCGCCCCTGCACGAGGCCCGCACGCATGTGCGCCGTTATCGTGACGCCGGCCACGCGACGATACCACGACACGTCGCCCGACGCGCGATTGAACTGTTGCGTCTGGTCGGACCCGATCAACGTACTCGCGTGACGCACCGTGGCGCGCAAAATGGTGCCGCTGGTCGGACGTAACGGATCGTTCACGCGTTGGCGCGAAATGGAGTACTCGAGCGCCGCCAATCGGTTGTTGCGCTGCAGAAAGCTGCGCAGGTCGGCATCGCACGCATTGAATACGGCACAGAAAAACGCCGGCTCTGCCTCGGTTCGCCCCAGCTCCAACTGATACGACAACGTGCTCGGCGTGCGCGGCGACGGCCGCAACGCGAACGGGTCGGAGAGCGAGAACACGCCACCTATGGGCGTGCGGCGCAGATATGCCTTGTACTCCGACAACGCCGAGCTGAACACCGTGAGCGACGGCACCCGTGCCTGATTGGCGCGCACCGGCTGCCGCAGCGTCATCGACGTGTAGTAGTTGAGCGTGCGGCTGTACGGGTCGCCGCGCGCCTGCCCCTGACAGAAATTCTCGGCGTCATCGAGTGGTGCGCCCAGGCCGATCTTGCTGATGCGCGCCGTGAGGTCGAGGCGCTGCGCGAACGGCAGGAAGTCGCGATCGGTGAGCGAGCCTTGTGCGCGGAAACAGTCGAGCGTGGCCCAGCCGAGTCCGCCGCGGGCGGCGAACCGGTCCCCCTCGAGCAGTCGCGCGGTGAGATTCACGAGCGTATCCCCGGCGGGCTGCAGACTGTCCGGCTGCAGCTCCACGCGCTGAAAGGCATCGGTCTGATACAGATTGCGCTGCGCGTCGATGATGTGCCGCGCCGAGTACCAGTCGCCGCTGGTCAACGCCATCGTGCGCCGGATGGACTCATCGGAGACAAAGCGCGGGCCGCTGCCGGTATCGACCACCAGCGCAATACGCCCCAGTCGCGCCCGGGCGGCCGGCACAACGGTGACTTCGACGTCGGCGGTGCGACGGGCGGTGTTGGTGGTATACGCCAGCAGCGCTTCGGCCTGCGGCCATCCCAGGTTGCGCAGCCGGCGCACCAGCGTATCGCGACCGGCCTCGAGGGCGCTGCGATCGAAGAGCCCGCCCACACGCATGGGGAAATCACGGGCGGCCGCTTCGAGCTCCGGGGCACGCTCGACCCCGCGGATGGCAAAGGCCGACACGCGCATCGGCGCCCCTTCGCGCACCGTGAAGGTGATCTCGATCACGGAGGGGCGCACCTCCTGCACGGTGGTGTCTACCGTCACATCGGGATAGCCGCGGCGCCGGTACAGCGTTTCGAGCCGCTGCACATCCCGGGCAAACTCCACGGGATCGAGACAGCGACGTGTCCCGATGACGGGCACCCCCGAGAACCTCGAGGGTGTGGTGGCGACTGTCGCGGCGAGCGCCGATGCAGGATATTCGCGGTTGCCGGCGAAGCGGAGCGCCCGCACCTCACGATCACCACGTTCACAGGAGAGGTCCTGGGCGGCGAGCGGAGAGGCGGCAGTCAGCGCACCGCTGCAAACGGCGGCAGAGAGGAAATGGACGAATAAACGCACGTTCTCTAGCCTACAAAGCTCAACCGCCGCGCTCACCCCGTCAACTACATACACGCACTTCTCCCACGCACGTCTCCCACGCACGTCTCCGCGCGCCGCGCCCGTCGGTCGTCCGTCTCGCGACGGTCGGCGTGGCCAGCACACTCTCGGCGTTCACCCTGTCCGCGTGCCGAAAGGCCGACGCCACGGCGGAGCGGCACGCGGTGGTGGACCCGCGAGACCGGTCCGACCCGATCTCGCGACCTCGACCCCGCCACGAAGGCGGGCCTGGTGTGACCGCTGTACCCCGTTCGCGGTGCGCGCGCGATGGCGGACGCCATGGGGAGCACGCAGGGGGTGAATGCGGTCGACGACTCGACCGTCGTCCTCGAGCTCGAGGAACCGCTCGCCATCTTCCCCACGCTGCTCGCCATGCCGGTGGCGTCGGTGGTCCCCGACCGCGTCGGCGCCGATGTCAGCAGAAGCCCGTTGGCACGGGACCGTGGACGCTCGTCGAATGGAGGCGTGGCGACTACCTCGAGTTTGCCCGCAACGCGAGCGACTTCGGTGGCGCGCCTGCCATCGACACGCGCATCGCCCGTTTTGTCCCCGAGCCCATCACGGCGGTGGCCGAGTTCGAGGCGGGCACAGTGGACCTGCTGTACCTGCCGGAGGATCAGACGCGTGAGTGAGAGCACACCGATGCCCGTATGGGCAAACTGGTGAGTGCGCCGGCGCTGCGCCGGTGGTACATGGGGGTAAACAGCACGCGTGGTCTGCTCCATGATGTGCGCGTCCGTCAGGCCATCGCGCGCGTGTTCGACGTGCCCCCTGTGTTGTCGCAGCGGCTCGCCGGGCGCGGCACCGTGGCCGCGGCTGGCCCAGAGCATGCCGGCCTACCTCGGCGTGGTCGGCATTCGCGTCACGCTCGTGCAGCGCGACGCGCCCAGCATGCGCGCCGCCGCGCGCGCGGCACACGGACGTCATGGTCAACGACTGGTACGCCGATTTTCCCGACGCCGAGAATGTCAGGTATCCGCTGCTGCACAGCGCCAACACGGGGGCGGGCGGCAACGTGCGCGTCTTCCGCGACAGCACTTTCGACCGGCACGTGACGGCGTCGCGCCGTGAATCCGACGCCGCCACGCGCGCCACGCGCTCTCGGTTGGCCAACTCGGTGGCCGATGCGCAGGCGGGGATGATTCCGCTTTTGTCTACCACGAAGGGTACGCGGTGCAGCCGAGGATCGTGGGCGTGGACACGCCGGTCATCTTCAGTAGGCAAGAGTGCAAGGGAATGCGACCTGGCAAATGAGAGGAGAGACGGGAGATGGGAGATTTGAGATGTGAGATGGGAGATGTGAGATGTGAGACGGGGCTTGAGGTCTGAGGCCGGAAACGGCGGTCCGATGGTCGGAGGTCACCGTGTCGTGGCGGCATCGCGCCCTCCGCAAACCAATTCATGCCCGCCGTCGTGTTGGACGACCGTTCCGCGTGGTTGGGGGGCGGGGGGCACCGTGCGCTGGCGGCCTCGGGCCCTCCGCTACCCACGTCATGCCCGCCGTCGTGTTGGACGACCGTTCCGCGTGGTTGGGGGGCGGGGGGCACCGTGCGCTGGCGGCCTCGGGGCCTCCGCTACCCACGTCATGCCCGCCGTCGTGTTGGACGACCGTTCCGCGTGGGTGGGGGGCGGGATGCCCCTCGTCCGGTGGAGCGCCCCACTCATTATGCCACTCGCAGGCTCCAGCTGCTTGCGCGCCGACTGATGCTTGCTGTGCCCACGCTCGCCGGCGTGCTGGTGGTGGTGTGCTTGCTGCTCCATGTGGCGCCGGACAATCCGGTGCAGGCCATGGTGCGTGAGCGGGCGGATGCGGTAACTGTTGCGCGGCGGCGCGCGGAGCTGCAGCTCGACGCGCCGGTGCCGGTGCCGGTGCCGGTGCCGGTGCAGTGTGCCCGCTACGCGGGCAATAACGTGCGCGGCGATCGCGGGCGCCCGTACAACACCAACCGCCCCATCATCCACGACATCGCCGAACGGTTTCCGCGCCCGCTGCTGCTCGCGGGCGCGGCGATGCTGCTGGCGACGCTGAGCGGTGTCACCATCGGCGTGCGTGCGGCCATCGAGCCCAACAGCTGGGTCGATCGCGTCGCTCTCGCGGCCACCGACGTCGGCATCTCCTTTCCCGTGTACTGGATTGGACGGCTGCTCAGTGTGCTCTTCGCGGTCACCCTGCGCTGGCTCCCGGCATCAGGGTACGGGCGCATTGAATTCCTCGCCTTCCCCGCGCTCGCGATCGGGTCGCGCAGTATGGCGTCTCTCGCGCGAGTCACCCGCAGTGCGAGGCTCGAGGTGCGCAACACCGACGTCGTGCGCACCGCACGCGCCATGGGGCTCGCAGAGGGGCGCGTCCTGGTGTGCCATGCGCGGCGCCATGCGCTGCGCAACGCGCTCATCCCTGTGGTGACCGTCATCGGGCTCGACTGCGGCGCGGATCACACCGGCAGTCTCCTCACCGAAACGATCTTCAGCTGGCCCGGCATTGGCCGCAACGTGATGATGGCCATTTCGCGACGCGATCTCCCGGCCGTGCAGGGCGCGGTGCTGTTCCGGTCGCTGGTGTGCGTGACGGTGAACCTGCCGACCGTTCCCCCGCCGGTTATGTTTGTCGCATGAAGATCTACACCCGCTCCGGCGACGAAGGCGCGACCGCATTGTTCGGCGGTGGACGCGTTGGCAAGGACCATCCCCGCGTCGATGCCTACGGCGACGTGGACGAGCTGAATGCCTCGCTCGGCCTAGCCCGCTCCATCCAGATGATTCCGCGCATCGACGAGGTGCTCGTGCCAGTGCAGCGCGATCTGTTCGCCATTGGCGCATTGCTGGCCACGCCCGATCTGGAGAAGATGCGTGATCATCTCACCAAGGCGCGCATTGACGAGCAGCGCATCGATGAACTCGAGAAGGCCATCGACGCCTGCGAACAGGAGCTCGATCCGCTGCGGAGCTTCATCATTCCCGGCGGCACGCCCAAGGCGGCGGCGCTGCACGTCGCGCGGACTGTGTGCCGTCGCGCCGAGCGGCGCGTGGTGCATCTGGCCAGCGACGTCGAACTGCCGCACCTCGTCGTGATCTATCTCAATCGGCTGTCCGACCTGCTCTTCATGCTGGCGCGTGTGGCCAACAAGCGAGCCGGCGCCGGCGAAGTCACCTGGTAGTGCACACGTCGTGAGCACCGGCTGGTGGTCGCCGTTGCCCACGGCCTTGTCGGTACCACTCGACTACCCGGTCTTCTGTGAGGCCGGCACGCTCGCCCGCGTCGGCGACATCGTGCGACAGGCGGCGCCGTCGCATCGTATCGCGATCATCTCCGACGCCGTCGTGGCACCGCTGCATGCGCCCGCGGTGCTGGCACAATTCCCGGCGGCACGCACGCAGCTGTTCACGATGCCCGCCGGCGAACAGGAAAAGACGCGCGAACGGTGGGCGCAGCTCACCGACGCCCTCGTAGCGTGGGGCGCGGGACGCGACACCACGATCGTCGCCCTCGGTGGCGGCGTCGTCGGCGACCTCGCGGGGTTCGTCGCCGCCACCTACATGCGCGGATTGCCGGTGGTGCAGATCCCCACCACCCTGCTCGCCATGGTCGACGCGTCCGTGGGCGGCAAGACGGCGGTCGATACGCCGGCGGGAAAGAATCTCGTCGGCGCGTTTCACAATCCGGCCGCGGTGATCATGGACCCTGCGGTGCTGGCCACGTTGCCACCAGCCGTGTTGCGCAGCGGGCTCGCCGAAATGCTCAAACACGGTATCATCGCCGACGTGAGCTACTTCGAGACCCTGCTGCACGCGCTCCCCGATCTCCTCACACAGGGCGCCGCCGCACCGGCCTTCGCCGCGCTCATTGCCGGCAGCGTGCGCATCAAGGCCGCCGTGGTCGCCGAAGACTCACGCGAGGGCGGGCTGCGGCAGATTCTCAACTTCGGGCACACCATTGCCCACGCCATCGAAAAGGTGCAGCGGTACGACCTGCTGCACGGCGATGCCGTCGCCATGGGGATGGTGGCCGAAGCACGACTGGCCGAACGCCTCGGCCTCGCCCCCGCCGGACTGGCGCGCGCGGTGCGCGACGCGGTCGCCCGCGCAGGACTGCCGGTGCCCCTGCCGCTCGGGGTCAGCGCCGAGGCGGTCGTGGCGGAAACGCACGGCGACAAAAAGGCGCGCGGCGGCGCGGTGCGCTATGCGTTGCCGCGCGCGCTTGGCGAGATGGAGCCGGCGGAGGGGCGGTGGACGGTGACGGTCGACGACGCAGACGTTCTTGCGGCGCTGTTGGAGCAGCTCCCGTAACTGCGGTGGTCGGGGCCCTGGGGTCGTGGGGGGGTCGGGGCACTGCCACAACGGTCGGGGCACCGCCACCACAGTCGGGGCACCGCCACTACAGTCGGGGTCTACCTACGGTCGGGGTCCAGGTCGGGTCGGCGCGGCGCTTCGCTGGCGCGTCGGGGTCGGGGTCGGGGTCGGGGCACAAATGTCGGGGTCGGGGCTCGGGGATAAGGTGTCCGGGCTGCCCCGACTCTCACCCCGACATTTGTGCCCCGACCCCGACCCCGACCCCGACCCCGACCCGCCAGCGAAGCGCCGCGCCCCCAACCACACCCGCGACTGTGGTGTGCCCCCGACCCGGCCGAGACCCCGACTGCGGGTAGACCCCGACTGTAGTGGCGGTGCCCAGACTGTGGTGGCAGTGCCCCGACCGTTGTGGCAGTGCCACGACCCAGACCCAAGCAGAAACCCCGACCCCGTGGCTGACGCCGTAGACCTTGCGCGTACGGATCGTACGTCGATCATAATGAGCCGAGAGCGATGGATTGACTCCATACTTGCGTTGCATCCTTGCAACAGTTGCTTGGGACGAAACGCAGCGTCCCGCTAATCCCTAACGACAGGCTCGGCTTTTTCTGTCCACAAATTGGCACAACTGGTTCGTCACTGGCGCGAAAGTGACCGTATTCGTCACGTTCAAAAAATTTTCATTGACCGTCCCGACCGTGACCGTTATCGTGGCGCCTCCTACCATTGGCGCGCCGTCCCCACGGCCCCACTTCCGTACCACTGCTCGGCGAGGGCGTATGCAGGCAGCTGCGACCAGGACTTCCGAAACCCGCTCCAAAGGGTTCTTCCGCTCCGCTCCTTCCACGGCCTTCGACCAGTATCTCCACGATATTCAGAAACTCCCCCTGATCACCGACGCCGCCGAAGAGCGACGCCTCGCCCGTCTCGCCCAGCATGGCGATGAATCGGCCGCCGAGCGCCTCGTGACGGCGAACCTGCGGTTCGTGATCAGCTACGTGAAAAAGTATCAGGGCCATGGGCTCGACCTCTCCGAACTCGTCGCCATCGGCAACGAAGGCCTCCTCAAGGCCGTCCGCAAGTTCGATCCCGACCAAGGCGTCAAGTTCATCTCGTACGCCGTGTGGTGGGTGCGCCAGGCCGTCCTCAAGGCGCTCGCCGAACAGACCCGCAGCGTCCGTATTCCGCTCAACCAGAATTCGCAGCTCATCCGCATGGCCCGTGGCGAGATGGTGCTGAACCAGGTGCTCAACCGCGAGCCCACCGACGCCGAAATGGCGAAGCTCCTTGGCGAGCCCGTCGAACAGGTGCGCAGCGCCCGCCAGATCAGCAGCACCGAAGTCTCACTCGACGCCCCCATCGATCGTCAGGACCGCGAAGCCTCCACCCTCGGCGAACGGTTCGCTGGTGAGACGCACGCCGACATCGAAGACGGCACCGACTTCCGCCTCATGCGCGAGTTCATCGACCGCGTCTTCCGGAAGTATCTCACCCCGCGCGAACGCAAGATCCTGTATCTGTACTACGGGCTCGACGAAGGGGCCGAAGCCATGACCCTCGAGCGCATCGGCGCCCTCATGGGCGTCACGCGCGAACGCATTCGCCAGATCCGCGAGCGAGCCTTCGAAAAGCTCCGCGAATCGCCCGACGGCAGCGCGCTCGCCGGCTTCTGGGGCGCGGCGTAACGCCAGCCACCACAACCACGAACGCCGCTCCATGTTCTTGGGCGAGATCGTTGTAGGAAGTTCCCACCAGTGATATCATGACAAGGCGGGCGCTCGCTGTGGCGGGGGCCCGCCTTGCCATAGTCGCTCTGGGAGGCGCCACTGTGCCCCGTGTCTTGATCGTTGACGATGAACCGGGCATCCGCATCGCGCTGAAGCGCTGGTTCGAGCGTCAGCAATGGGTGGTCCTCGTGGCCTCCGATGGACAGTCCGCCATGGACCTGCTCCTCACCAGTGCCGACGACACCGACGCGAGGCTCGATGCGGTCGTGTGTGACTTGCATCTGCCCGTGATGAGCGGCGAAGCGATTGTACGCGCGCTGCTCGACGAACGGCCCGTACTCGCGCGGCGCGTGTTGCTCACCACGGGCGACGCCATCAACGACGCCGAACCCGAGAGCATCCTCGCCGTCCACCCTCACGTGCTGCAAAAGCCGTTCGATCTGGCGACGCTCCAAGCAGCGGTCGAGCGGATTGCGCTGCCCTGACTGCGGTGACCTGCCGTGACCTGCGGTCATCTCGTCCGGCGGTGCACTCGCCATGGCTCGAGCCCTCAGGGCAACGACCGCAAGCGCACAAGCAAACGCGCGGTGCCGTCCACTCGGGACTGCGGTTCTTTGTGCCGGTGAACCAAACCGCGCTCTTCCCTTTACTCGAGCGGTCTTCCCCCTCAGGGCTAGCGCCGTAGCCAGTGCACCGCCGGACCACGCAACCCGCGTTCACCGCCGTTCACGCCCTACCCACGCTAACTTGCGGGATGCGCGAAACCCTCGCTGCCATCGTTGGCCCCACGTGGGTCAAGTCCCGTCCGTCCGAGCTCGCGCCCTTCGACGCCGACGCCTTGCCTGGCTATCGCGCCACGCCGGGCATGGCGGTCTTTCCCGGTTCGCGCGATGAACTGATTGCCGTCGTACGCGCCCTCGCCGCAACGGGTACCGCGTGGGTGCCGCGTGGCGCCGGCACCGGCCTCTCCGGCGGCGCACTCGCCGACCACGTCGTGCTCATCGGGCTCAATCGCCTCACGCGCATTATCGACGTCGATCCGGTCAATCGCCTCGCGCGTGTGGAGCCCGGCGTGGTGAACGCGCGGCTGTCGCGCGAAACGACACGCTACGGCCTGCAGTACGCGCCCGACCCGTCCAGCCAAACGGTGTGTACCATTGGCGGCAACGTCGCCGAAAACGCCGGCGGACCCCACTGCCTCAAGTACGGCGTCACGCTCAACCACATTCTCGCGTGTGAAGTCGTGCTCCCCGACGGCACCGTCACCCGCCTTGGCGGTGCCTTCGCCGAACAGGAAGGCTACGACCTGCTTGGTGCGTTCGTCGGCAGCGAAGGGTGCTTCGGTATCGCCACCGAAGTCACGGTCAAACTCGTGCCGCTCCCCGACGCCGTACACACCTTGCTCGCGGATTTTTCGTCGGTCGCCGATGCCGCGCGAGCCGTCTCGCGCATCGTCGCCACGGGCATCGTCCCCGCCGCGCTCGAGATGATGGACAACGCCACCATTCGCTGCGTTGAAGCGAGCATCTACGCCGCAGGATACCCGGTGGATGCCGCCGCCATTCTGCTCTGCGAAGTCGACGGGCCGGCCGCCGGTCTCGACGAAGACGTGGAGATCATTCGCGCCGCCTGCGAGGAGAGCGGCGCACGCGCGGTGACCGTCGCGACCGACGCGGACAGTCGGGCGCGCCTCTGGCAAGGGCGCAAGAAGGCGTTCGGCGCCATGGGGCGCCTGGCGCCGGCCCTCGTGGTACAGGATGCCGTCGTACCACGTACCAGGTTGCCGCAGGTGCTGGCCGCCATCGACGACATTGCGCAACGCTACGACGTGCGCGTGTGCAATGTGTTTCACGCCGGCGATGGCAATCTGCACCCCAACATTCCGTACAACGCCACCAACGCCGATCAGAGCGCGCGCGTGCACGCGGCGATGTCCGAGATCATGCAGGCGTGCATCGCGGCCGGCGGCACCATTACAGGCGAGCACGGCGTGGGCCTCGACAAACTGCCGTACATGGAATCGCTCTTCGACGCCGCCTCACTCGAGAGCATGTGCCGCGTGCGCAGTGTGTTCGACCCGGATCGCCGAGCGAATCCGGGGAAGGTCGTGCCCGTGCATGCGTGCAAGGAGTGGCACGGCACGTCGTCGGTTCGGCGGCCGCACTAGTGGGCAGCCCTGCCACATCGACGGCGCACGCAGCGGCCGAAGCACCGGTGCAGCAGCTTGCCGAACAGCTGCGCGAGACGCGCGAACCACTGCGCATCGTGGGCAGCGGCAGCTGGCTCCACGGCGGCGGGCCGTGGGGCGCCGCCACACCGCTGGCCACGCGCGCGCTGCAGGGCGTTGTGGAGTATGCCCCCGGTGATCTCGTGGTCACCGTGCGGGCGGGCACGACGCTCGCGGAACTGGCGGCCGTGGTCGGTGAAGAGGGACAGATGCTCGCGCTCGCTCCCTACGGGTCTCCCGACGCCACTGTTGGCGCCGCCGTCGCCACCGCGACGCCGGGCCCGTTGGCGTACGGCGATTACACCATGCGCGATCTCGTGTTGGGCGTGCAGGTGGTGACCGGCAACGGCGACATCACGCGCGCCGGTGGACGCGTCGTCAAGAATGTCGCGGGCTTCGATCTCGTGCGGCTGCACACGGGCGCCTTCGGCACACTCGGCGTGATCACCGAAGTCAGTCTGCGCCTGCACGCCGTGCCCGTGCGTGACGCGGTGCTCGTGGGCACCGTGCGCCAGGCGAACCGCGATGGCATCGACGAGCTGCTGCCACGTGTACTCGCCCAACGGGCGCCGCTCCCCATGCTGTTGCGCTGCACGCCGCACGAGGTGCCGCAGCTGTGGGCGCGGGTCTCGGGGAACGCCGCGCGCGCCGCCGCACTCGAGGCGCAGCTGGGCGCCTTTGGCGTGAGCGACGTGCAGGACGTCGCGCCGGCGGTCGTGCGACACACGCTGCATCACACCAGCGACGACACCGTGGTGCTGCGCGCCCGCGCGTACCGCTCCGATGCCGTGCCGTTCGTGCGCGCCGCCATCGACGCGTTTCCGCAGGGCACGCTGCTCTACGATCCCGCGTTCGGCAGCCTCCGCGTCACCATCCCCGCGGCAGCGATACCCAGCATCGACCGCGACATTGCCAGCTGGTATCGACTCGCCGCCGCGCGTGGCGCCCTGCACACCATCTCGGTGGTCATCGATCAGGGGCGCACGGTCACGACGCCGCACCTCCCACTCGACGACGGCATCAAGCGCGCCTTCGACGCACGCCGCGTGCTCAATCCGTTCGCGCCGCTCGCGCCATCATCGCTTGCCCACCCGGAGAGGTGACCGTGACGCCACCAACCTTGACCACCTCTCCCGCGCATAGCGGCCCGTCGCATAGCGGCCCGTCGCACAGCGGCACGTCGCACAGCGGCACGTCGCACAGCGGCACGTCGCCATGCGCGCTCCCGGGCACACCGCTGCAGCAGGCCGCGGCGGGGCTCGACGCGTGTGTGCATTGCGGCTTCTGTCTGCAGGCGTGCCCCACGTATGTGAATCTCGAAGACGAGAACGAGTCGCCACGCGGACGACTCGTCCTCATGCGTCGCATGCTCGACGGCGAGATTGCCCTCGACGATCCCGACGTCGCGCAACACCTCGACCGCTGCCTCGGCTGCCGCGCCTGCGAAACCGCCTGCCCATCGGGCGTCCCGTACGGCGAACTGCTCGAAGCCACGCGGGCCACCATGGCGCCGGTGCGCGGCACGCCACTGGTGGCGAAGCTCGTGCTCACCGTATTTCGCCATCACATCCTGCTCCGCGCCGTCCTGACCGGCGCGCGCCTGTTCCGCGCCACCGGCTTGCCGCGTCTGCTCGCGCGCCTCGTGCCGCGGCGTCTGGGTTTCCCGCTGGCGATGCTCGCGAGCAGTGCCCCCGCGCGACTCCGCATGGGGTCGCGTGCGGCGACAACAGCGGGGTCTCCATCGCGAACGGGCGAATCACCAGGCGCGCCAGTCACGTTGCTCGAGGGATGCGTGATGTCAGGGTTGTTCGCGCATGTGAACCACGCCACCACCCACGCACTTTCGCACAATGGGTTCACCAGCTGCACCACGCGCGGCCAGCGCTGCTGCGGGGCACTGCACGCACACGCTGGCGATCTCGAGAGTGCCCGCGCCCTGGCGCGCGAGAATATCGTCGCGTTCGAACGCACCTTCGCGTCCGCCCCGGACGCCGTCGTGGTGGTGAACGCCGCCGGCTGCGGCGCAATGCTCAAGCAGTACGGGCATCTCCTGCACGACGACCCGCCGTTCGCCGAGCGCGCGCAGCGGCTGTCCGATCGCACGCGCGATATCAGTGAGCTGCTCGCCAGCGTCGGCCCCGTGGCGGGCACACGCGCGCTCGACCAACGCGTCACACACGACCCGCCCTGCCACCAGATGCACGCACAGCGCATCGAGCGCCCGCCACGGCAACTGCTCGCTGCCATCCCCGGCATCGACCTCGTGCCCCTCGAAGACGCCGATCAGTGCTGCGGCTCGGCCGGCATCTACAACCTCGTCGAGCCCGATACCTCCGACGCCGTACTCGCGCCCAAACTCGCGCGCATCCGGGAGAGCCATGCCGAAGTCGTCGCGACGGGCAACCCGGGGTGCCTCATGCAACTCGGCGCCGGCCTCCTCCTGGAAAGGTCGGAGGTGAAAGCGGTTCACCCGGTGGAACTGCTCGCGGCGTCTTATGAGTGAGATCAGCGGACGGAGATCTGGGGGACCGAGGTCGGACTATCGCACAGGCGATGGATATCGAATGTGAGCGGCCCGAGAGCGGCGGCGATGGAAGGTCCGAATGCTTCATCCACCGGTATGCCGGGTATCCGCGTCGTGTCCGGACGAGGATGGGGCAACAACAACGTTGGCCGCGGTGTCACGGACGCAGCATGTCGAGCGACGCTGTTCCTCGATGGTTTCCACCTGTCCACGCCGGGGCAGTACCCCGCAACACTTTTTGAAATGGTCGCACTCGATGAAGGGGCGGTCCTCGACGTGTATACCCGCTCATCAACCGTGCCTGCCGAGTATTTCACCATGGAAGGCTGCGGCGTCGTCGCGGTATGGACCAAGCGTGCGCTGGCAAAGTGTCGGTATATGATCCGCGCACGCGTACATTCATCCTGATCGCTGTGGCGATTGCCGTCGTTGCTGCCACACTTGGCATCGGCAGCGCCGCCAGCGCATCGAGTGGCGGCGATGGTGGCGGCGGTATTCAGCCGTAACTGCCGTACCGGTGTTCGCGTCGTTCACACTCCCCTTCCCTGCTCGCCATGTCCTCCCGTCGCGACTTCCTCTCCACCTCTGCCGGCACCCTCGCCGCCCTCTCCCTCACCGGCTGCGCCGCGAGTGACGCGGATGCCAACGAAGCGCCAAACGCACCGGCGACCGCCGCCAGCGGCGATATCCCACCGGCCATTGCCGCACTATCGCCCATGACAGACGGCGTGGTACCCATTTCGGTGGATGAACGTCGCGCGCGACTGGAGAAGGCCCGCAGGCTCATGGCCGAGCAGAAGCTCCACGCGCTCATGCTCACCGGCGGCACCAGCATGGAGTACTTCGCCGGCATGCGCTGGGGGCTGAGCGAGCGGTTGCTGGCGGTCATCATTCCCGTCAAGGGCGCCCCGTTTCTGGTCACTCCCAAGTTCGAAGAAGCGCGCGCCTTGGAGCAGGCGCTCAACGGACCGTTGGGCAAGGACGCCACGGTGTACGCGTGGGAAGAGCACGAAGACCCGTATGAATTTCTGGCCAAGGGACTGCGCGATCGTGGCATGGCCACGGCCACCATTGCCGCCGAAGAAACGGTGCGCTTTCAGTTCAGCGATGGCGCCGCGCACATTCCGCAGGTGAAGGTGGTGAGTGGTACGCCCGTTACCGCGGGCTGTCGTATCGTGAAAGACGCGCACGAACTCGCGCTCATGCGTCATGCCAGCAAAGTCACCCTGCTGGCCTACGAAGCGGCGTACACGTCGCTCAAGGAAGGCATGACGCAGGACGACTTCGAAGATCTGGTTTCCATGGCGCACAAGCGGTTGGGGTATACCGGCTCAGCCGGTGTGCAGGTGGGCGAGTTCAGCGCCTTGCCGCACGGCAGTGCTACCCCGCAGGTGGTGCGCGAAGGGAGCATCCTGCTCATTGATGGCGGCTGCAAGGTGGAAGGGTACAGCTCCGATATCTCGCGTACCTTCGTGTTGGGTAAAGCCACGCAGCGCATGAAGGACGTGTTCGAAATCGAGTTCAAGGCGCAGAGCGCGGCACTCGCCGCCGCCAAACCCGGGGTGCCCTGCGAAGCCGTGGATGCCGCCGCGCGCAAGGTGATCGTCGACGCCGGCTTCGGCCCCGACTACAAGTTCTTCTCGCATCGCGTGGGACACGGCATGGGTATGGATGGCCACGAGTGGCCGTATCTCGTGCGCGGCAACACGCTGCCGTTGGCGCCGGGCATGGTATTCTCCGACGAGCCGGGCATCTACATCCCTGGCGAATTCGGCATCCGCCTGGAAGACGACATGGTGATTACCGAGACCGGCGCCGAGCTGTTCACGCCGCAATCGGAAAGCCTCGAGAAACCGTTCTGATTCAACCTTCACCGCGCGCCACGATCATCGCGTTCGACGGCGGGCTCGCCGTCAATACGCCACTCCGCGTACACGCCGTGCTCGATGCGGCGGCCGCAGCGTCGCAGACGCTCCACGCTCCGGCCGTAGCCCACGCGCTGGCCGGTCGCACCTTTCTCGAAGCGTCACTGGCATTGTTTGCGGCGCTCAGTGCCGCCGACCCCACGGTTGCCGAGCTCATCGCGCTGCGGGCACAGCGGGGGTACCGGGCGCTCGTACAGCACGGCGTGTCGTTCAATGCACCCATGGTCGCCCGCATCGAGCAGGCGGCCGCCAGGGGGCACCGGGTGGTGGTGCGGGCCGACAGCGAGCGGCGCGACGTCGAACCGCTGCTGGTGCTGGCCGGGCTGGAACACACCGTGTCGCTGCTGCGCTGTAGCGACGATGCCCCGCGCGGACCGGGCGAAACGGTTTGCCGAAGTTGGGACGCCATTCACCACCGTCTGAGCACAATGCAGATCCCCGTGACCGCGCGCACCGCGTGGGAAACGTCCCCGTGTGCGGCGAACGTAGCAGCTCGGTTTGCTGGTGACGTGCACGTCGATTGACGTGCAATGCCTCGCGTCCAAGAGCACCGGCCAAGCCCCTTCGAGGGGTCGGCGTTGTTGAACGGTCCGGCATGGTTACTCTTCAGGTGCTGGCCGGGCGTACTGCCGAGCCTTTGCCGCTGACATTTCCCGAAGCCACTCAGCCGCCGTGCCGGATGTGCGGCAGGTACCTCTGTGACTGAATCCACCACCAGTACTGCGTCGCCAGCGCCTGTCCTCATGTACCCCGCGCCGCTGTCTGCCGACGACGTCGAATCGTATCTCGACTTGCGGCGCGATGCGGCGTGGTTCGAAGCCATGAACCACTGGAGCTCGGTGCAGGGCCCCAAGGCCATGGACGCGCTCAATGGACTCGTGACCAACGACGTCAGTCAGCTCGCGGTGGGCATGGGGATGTATGCCGTCGCGCTCACGCCCAAAGGGAAAGTCGTCTGCGACATGTACATCGCGCGCACCGACGACGACCGCTTCCTGATCACGGTGCTGCGCCGGTGCGCCCCCGCGTGGCTCGACCTGGCCCGCAAGTACATCAATCCGCGACTGGCCAAGGTCACCGACGAATCGGAGCAGTGGGCCACGTGGATGGTGTACGGCACCAACGCCGCGCAGGCGGTCGCCAATCTCGGTGGTGCGTCTCACCCGGTCGAAGACCTGGGCGGCATCACGGTACAGGGGCTCTCGGCGTGGTCGGTGTGGTCCCATGACATGTGGAACATTGGTCCGCTGAGTGTGCGCCTGGTGCGCGCCCCCGTGTTGGGAAGTCTCCCAGGCTTTGTCATCATTGCCGACGCGCGCGATACGGCGCTGGTGCGGGAACGTCTCGAAGTCTCCACGCGCCGCCGCGCCTCACGCGCCGTCTGGAACATCGCGCGCATCGAAGGCGGCCGCCCGGCCTTCGGGATCGACATGGACGAGAACACCATTCCGCAGGAAGCCAACCTCGACACGCTCGGCGCGATCTCCTTCACCAAAGGCTGCTACACGGGTCAGGAGACCGTCGCCCGCGTACACTTCCGCGGCCATGTGAACCGACACCTGCGGGGGCTGATCGGCGACGCGCCCCTGCCCCAGCACGCCCGCGTCCTCGACGCCAACGGCAAGGACGTGGGGGACGTGCGGAGTACGGGCATCTCGCCCCGCCTGGGGAACATCGCGATGGCCATGATCCGCCGCGAAGTCGAACCTGGCAACCGGGTGGTGGTGCAGACTGGGGACGGGGAGATCGGGGCTACCACGCTCGCGCTGCCTTTTCCTGAGAACTGAGTGCTGAGCGCTCAGACTGAGCGCAGAGCACTCAGATCTCCGAGCTCAGTTGCCAGACAAAAGAGAAGGGCCCGCTCCGAGGAGCGGGCCCTTCAACTACCGAACGCCGAAGCTTAGTGCTTGGTCGTGTCGGCGGCCGGCGCGGCCGGCGCGGCCGGGGCGGCCGAATCAGCGGCCGGGGCGGCCGGAGCAGCCGAATCCACGGCGGGCGCGGCAGCGGCCGGAGCGGCGGCAGCCGTGTCAGCGGCCGGGGCCTCTTCCTTGGCGGAGCAGGCGGCGAGCACGAGAGCAGCGGCGACGAGGGCGATACGCTTCATAGTGAGACTCCAAACGGTGCGGTGATGAGCGCCGTGCAGCCGGAAGCGCACGGCCCCCCCGGCATCTGTGCCGACGGGGAACAAGCGAGGTGAATGTACGATGGCATACGGGACTGTCAAGCCCACTTCATCAACTCCTCATCATGCAAGCGGATGGAAACCGCTTACGGGACAAGAGTTTTGCCGTGTTTCTGTCAATGTAACGGGACGGAATGACCGACTCGTCTGTCCCCGAGCGCTCGCGCCCCACCTTGGCACTGTTCGCCGCCCTCGTGCGCTCTATTTCCAGTGTTATGGGCCGCCTCGGCCCCACCTTCTGCCGACCCACTGTTCTCTGCCGTGTCCCGACTCCCCGATACCTTCGGCGCCCTCAAGCGCTCCGGTTACGCCACGAACCGTCCCAAGACCGTCAAGGACGAGATCCGACGCAACCTCGTGGCCCGCCTCCAGGATGGCGGACCGCTCTTCCGCGGCGTCCTCGGTTACGAGGACACCGTCATGCCGCAAATCGTCAACGCGCTCCTTGCCCGACACAACTTCATCCTGCTCGGACTGCGCGGGCAGGCCAAGTCGCGCATTCTCCGCGCGATGATCTCGCTCCTCGACGAGGTCATGCCCGTCGTCGCCGGGAGCGAAGTCAACGACGATCCGTTCGCGCCCATCTCCAAGTTCGCGCGCAATCTTCTCGAGGACGCCGGCGACGATACACCCATCGCGTGGGTCTCGCGTGATCAGCGCTACGTGGAAAAGCTCGCCACCCCCGACGTTACCGTGGCCGATATCATCGGCGATGTCGACCCCATCAAGGCAGCGCGAGGCGGACACCTGCTGAGCGACGAGCTCACCATCCATTACGGCATGCTGCCGCGCGCCAACCGCGGCATCTTCGCGTTGAACGAACTCCCCGACCTCGCCGGCAAGGTGCAGGTGGGGCTCTTCAACATCATGCAGGAAGGCGACGTACAGATCAAAGGCTACCCCGTGCGCCTGTCGCTCGATGTGCTGCTCTGCTTCACCGCCAACCCCGAAGACTACACCGCGCGCGGCAAGATCATCACGCCGCTCAAGGACCGTATCGGCTCAGAAATCATTACGCACTATCCCGAATCGGTCGACCTTGGCGTGGCCATCACGCGGCAGGAAGCGTGGACGCGGCGCGACGACAGCGTCGAAATCCGGCTTCCCGATCTCATTGAAGAAGTCGTCGAGCGTATTGCCTTCGAAGCCCGCGACGACAAGCGCATCGACAAGCGCAGCGGCGTCTCGCAGCGCATGCCTATCACGGCCATGGAGAATGTCGTCTCCAACGCCGAACAGCGCGCGCTGCGCAACGGCGACAGCGAAGCGGTGCCGCGGGTGGCCGATGTGTACGCCGCCCTGCCCGCGATTACCGGCAAGATCGAACTCGAGTACGAGGGCGAACTCGTTGGTGGCAACGCGATCGCACGCGAACTCATTCGTCGTGCGTGCGATGCCACGCTGCGCGAGCGCACCGGCGATCTCGACACCGACGACATCGTCATGTGGTTCGACAAGGGGAGCGCGCTGCAGGTGGGCGACGACATCGCCATTGGCGTCGTGCGCAAAGGCTTCGACCTCGTGCCGGGGCTCGTGGACACCGTCGTCGCCCTCGGCCTCGCCAAGAAGGGCGACGACTCGATGATCGTGGTGGCGTGCGAACTCGTGCTCGAAGCGCTCGTCGCGCGCCGCAAGATTTCGCGGTCCGACACCGGCACATACGGCCGAGCCGAGCGGGAATCGCGGCGGAAAGGCCAAGACTACTTCAGCTAACCCCCCCAAAGGGGTCAGAGTCGTTTTTCCCTCCGGGTTCCCCCCGAAAAAAGGGGTCAGAGTCGTTTTTTTGCGTCGTTTTTTCGACGACTCTGACCCCTTTTTCAGTCGTGGGGACGGCGGTCGGGCCGCTACTCCTTGAGAGGGGATGGGGGCTGGAGGTCGGATGCCGGATTGTTTCGGAGATTCCGACGCCGATGCTTGGGGGGAGGGTTCATCGACGGTCGGGGTCGAGGGGGGGACGTCCCCCACGGCTCCGACGATCCGGACATCCCAACCAGTGCGGCCTCCGACTTCGAGTGGATTGCCCGTCTCACCTCCCCAATCTCGCCGCGCTTAATCTGCAGTTAAGGGTTGGTTAGCCACCTTCCGGGATGGTACGATCCCGCGCTCTCGCTCTCTCTGTTTTCTCGATCGCCGCGCTTTCGCGGGCCGAGGCTCAATCGACTGGTGCCGACTCCGCTGGCCGCCGCATCGAGTCCGTGTCGGTGCGTGGTGCGCGCACGGCATCTGTCACCGGCGGGGCCAGTGTGGTCGTCGTCCGCGTGGATTCGCTCCCCGTTCCTTTGCTGCCGGCTCCGCAGTTGGCCGACGTGCTGCGGCAAACGGCCTTCGTGCTTGTCCGCCAGAACTCGCGTGGCGAGATGGAGATCGGCATTCGCGGGTCCGACTCGCGTCAGGCTTCGGTCATGCTGGATGGGCTGCCGCTGACGGTTGGATGGGATAGCCGCACCGATCCCGCCCTCATTCCCACCACGGGCATCCAGCAGGTAACGGTCGTACGCGGCCTCTCGTCACTGCTCGACGGTTCGAACACGCTGGGGGGAGTCATCCGGATGGAGCTCAATCCGCCCCGCGGGGTGACCCGCCGTTCGCTGCAACTCGGAACGGGCTTCGATCAGTATTCCTCGCGAGTCCTCTCTGCGACTGGCAGCCTCCCCATCGCCCTGGCCGGCGGCACGTTACAAATGCGCGGCGGCGTCACCACCCGGCAGCGTGACGGCGTTGCGCTGCCTGGAGGCCATCGGAGCGACGGCATAGCCGGTGGCACCGTCGATCCCGGAAGCGCAGCAAACGCCGCATTACGCACCAACTCCGATCTCAAGCAGACCGACGGCTTCGGCGCGGTGCGCTATGATCATCGATCGGGCGCACACGTGGCGTTCACGGCGACGGCGTACGACGCCGCGCGTGGGGTGGCACCTGAACAGCATCTCCTGATGCCGCGCTTTTGGCGGTACCCGTCGCAAACGCGGTTGCTGGGCATTCTGTCGACCGGCACGGGGCCGCGGCGTACCGGCCTTGGCTTTGGCAGTCTCGAGCTGACGGCGGGCCAGACCACGCAGGATCTCGAGATCGAGAGTTTTTCCAACCGCACCTACGCCACGGTTTCCACGCGCGAGCTCGGCAGGGAGAGCAACGGCGTGTACCGGGTGAAGGCCACGCACACGCTGCCGCTCAATGCGCTGCTGCGGCTGGCCGGCACGTGGTCGACGGTGACCTACGACGAAACGCTCGACGCGCAGCGCGCGACGTCCGTGGCGACCCGCTACGAGCAGGAGCTGCGGAGCGTGGGCGGTGAGATGGACCTGCCGTTGTTCAGCCGCGTGCTGCTGTCGGGTGGCGTGGTACACGACGACGCGCGCACCCCTGAAACGGGCGGACGCGCCTCGCTGGGTACGCTCACCAAGACCGGGTGGCGCGTGGGTTCTACGGTACGGGCCACCGAGGGGGTGCGCCTGCATGCCTCCGTGAGTGAACGGGCACGCTTTGCGGCGCTTCGCGAGCTGTACAGCGGTGCGCTCGATCGCTTCGATCCCAATCCGCTACTCCGTCCGGAAAATCTGCTCGCCTCCGAGGTCGGCATCACGCTCGACGGCGGCGCGTTCGGGCGACGGGGGCTGCAGTTCCAGGCCACCGGGTTTCACCATCGTCTCGACGATGCGGTGGTGCGCATTACGCTCCCCAACCGTCTCTTCCGTCGCATCAACCGCGACGAGATCAGGAGCCACGGTGTCGAACTGCTGGCCTCGTGGACCCCGATGGGGTTGCGCGGGACGAGCTTGACCGCCGACGCCACGCTGCAACGCATTCGGGTCTACGACCAGACGATTCCCGGCAATGCGAACAACGAGCGTCGCGCCGAGCACAATCCTGAGCGCCGCGCATCCGTCTCGGTCGTGTCACCGGCCATGGCCGGCTTCAAGGCCAGCGCCATGGCGCGCCATGTGGGCCGTCAGTACTGCCAACACCCCGACCTCGCGCGCCAAGTGGCGCTCCAGGCGCAGACCACCACCGACGCCGCCATCACGCGATCGTTTTCCGTACGCCGCAGCGGCATCCTGCAGCGCCTGTCCGGACTGCTGGCCATGGACAACGTGGGCAACCGCACCGTCTACGATCAGTGCGGCCTTCCGCAACCAGGGAGAACGATCAGGTTCGGGCTTTCGCTTTCTTAGACTGCGGTTTGGGTTCACTACGGAAGGGGAACGACGGGAGGGGAACGACGGGAGGGGAACGACGGGAGGGGAACCACGGGAGGGCAACCACGACCCCGTGACAGAGGCCCCGACCCCGTGACAACGACCACAACCACGACAAGGCGACCACGTGAGGACGACAACGAGGGTCGGGGAATGGGTCCCGGTCACGGGGTCGTGGTTCCCCTCCCGTCGTTCCCCTCCCGTCGTTCCCCTCCCGTCGTTCCCCTCCCGTTTGTCCCCTCCCGTCGTTCCCCTACCGTAGTAATCCCAAACCGCAGTTCAGCGCCGCAAACCGGCGCACGTTCCCGGCACCGCTTCTCCGACCGCAAACCGCAGCACCAGCACCGCGTCCAGCACTTCCATCCGTCCGTCGCAGTTCGCGTCCGCTGCGGGAAACAGCGTCACCGCCGACGAGATCTGCACGCCCATGAGTGCCTGCTGTATGAGCAGCGCATCGGCGGCATTCACTTGTCCGTCGTTGTTCACATCACCGCGCAACACCGCGGTGGGCGAATTGAAATCGTACGACCAGATGCCACGGCCGTACGTTGCGGCGACGAGGCGGTTGGTGCCGGCGTTGTACACCAGGTCGGTGATGCGAATGCTCGGCAGTCCCGTGTTGCGTGTCCACGATTGCCCTTCGTTGGTGCTCTCGTACACGCCGAACATGTTCCCCACGAAGAGGCGGTCGTTCGGGCCCCACGTGACTGCCTGCGTGGTGACATCGGGGAGGGAGCCGGTAATGTCGGCCCACGTGCCACCACCGTTGCGCGTGATGTACACGTGCGGGCCACCGGAGCCGCCAATCGTGACGACGGCGACGCTCGAGTTGGTGGGGTTGATGGCAAAGTCGGTGACCGTGCGCGTGGGCAACGTCGTTTGCGGCGTCAGCCAAGTGGCGCCGAAATCGCGCGTGTAGCGCACGTTGCCGTCGTTGGTGCCCACGAAGATCACGTTCGAATCGTTCGGCGCCACCGCAATCGCGTTGATCGTCCCCGTACCACGCGTAAGGTCGGCCGACACCGGCACCCAGGTGGTACCCTGGTTCTCCGTGCGGAACAACCGCGCGCCGCCAAAGTAGAGGCGTGTGGGACGGTTCACATCGAGCACGAACGGCGCAATGAAGGCACGTCGTGGTTCGGTGATCGTGTCCACCCAGATGCGCGTTTCCGCGCCGGTGGTGAAGTTCCCGCGAAACAGATTGCCGTTCTGACTCGACACGTAGTACGTGGTCGGCGACTGCGGATTGATGGCGGTATAGGCACCATCACCACCGAACACCCCGTTCCACTGTTCGACGCCGTTGCGCGTGATGATCGTGCCGTTGTCCTGCAATCCCGTGAGCACGCCCGTCGGGTCGGTGGGGTGCAGCGACAGCCCGGGATAGTGCAGCGATGTCGTGAGCCCCGCGTTGAGTGACTGCCAGCTCGATCCCTTGTCGCGCGAGATGAACAGGCCGCCGTCGTTGCCGGCCAGCACCCGTCGTGCATTGTTGGGGTCGACCGCCACCACATGCCAGTCCACGTGAATGCGCTCCGCCATTTCGCGGAACGACGTGCCGCCGTCGGTGCTGCGGAACGCGCGCACCCCACCAATGTAGATGATGTTCGCGTCCTCCGGGTCGACCGCGATCATGAGGTTGTACTCGCTCTGCCCGCCAAAATTGAGACGACCATTGGGCTCGAACGCACGCGGACCGACGGCGTCGAGCGTCGTACGCGAGTTCGTCGCATCATCCCAGCGCCAGAGGCCACCCAGCTGGCGATCGGGACGTCCCGAAATCATCCACACGCTCCCCGGGCGCGCCGGCGACACGGCAATCTCCATGCGCACTACCGAGTCGACACCGAACGTGGTCACCTGCGTCCACGTGGCGCCGCGATCCTGTGACCGGAACAACCCCGGCGGCGTCGCGCTCCCCGACACGCCCACGCGCGCGGCGTACATGATGTTGGGATCGGTGGGGTGCTGCTTGATGTCGCTGAAGGTGATGGCGGGCGTGACCACCGTCCACGTTTGACCGCTGTTGGTGCTGCGCATGATGCCGCGCAGCGTTGCTGCCAACACGGTGGTGGCGTTGGTGGTACCGGCGCTCGCGCGATCGACCACCATGCCATAAATGGCCCAACTCGTCGCCACACTCGTGGTGAACACGTCGGTGCCGTACGTGGTCCACGTGACGCCACCGTCGGTGCTGCGCAGCACGCCGCACCCCGCCGTACTTTCGCTCGGCTCGCCCGTTCCCACGTACACGATTTGCGGATTCACCGGATCGACGACAATCGAGCCCGTGACCAGCGAACACTCGCCGTCGGTGAGCGGAACCCAGCTCGCGCCTTCGTTGGTGCTCTTCCACACGCCACCCGCCGACGTGCCCACGTAAATGGTGTTGCGATCGGTGGGGTGAAACGCGACCGCCGGCACGCGACCGGCATCGAGCTGTGGCAACGACCCAAAGAAGCCGTTGTCCATGTACAGGCCGCGCGGCCCAATGCTCGTCCACCGCTGCGCCTGCGGCACGGTGATGGCCGCCCGCAGCATGCTCCCCGTGCCGCCAGTGGCCGCCAGCCAGCTGCGGAACGTCACGCCGGTGTTGGCTTCCGTGGCGCCGGCAACGGCATCCCACTGCTCAATGAGTGCGCGACGACGCGCTTCGGAATCGCCTTCGCGCTGCTGGGCCTGGGCCGGTGCGCTCACGAGGAGCGCGGCCGAGACCAGCATGGTGCCTGTGCGTCTCGTCATGGTCATCGCGCCTCCCGCGAGTTCACGAGCATTACCCGCAACGTATTCGACATCCCCTTGGTACTCTCGATGCGAAGATCGTATACTCCGCCCGTCAACGGGGCCAACGGCGCCCCCCCGCGATCGGGAAGAAAGCGATCGTCAGTGGGCACGGCAAAGCGCATGGTGCTGTCGTTGAGCCGAGGCACCGCGGGCACCACCAACCGCCCCAGATGCACTGTGTTGAGCGAATCGAAGCCGGTGCCGAAGACCGTGAGGTCCACCACGGCGCCACTGGAAATATCCACGCGCTCCGGCACAAGTCGTGTGAGCCACGGCGCGCCGCGCGGGGATGCCCCGCCTGCACGCGCATGACACGCGGCCAGCAGGGTGACTGCGGCAAGTGCACACACCGTATAGCGCGCGCGAGGCCACGAACGAAAGCGATCGGTGTTCACGGCGCACCTCCCGTACCCGCGAGGCGCTCCCCACTCTGGCGGCGCACCTCGAGCTCGTCGAGCAGCGACTGCCCGCGCACACCGTGCGCTTCGGTAATGCTCATGGTGAACGCCGAGGGCGCGAGCGTTGCACTCGGCCGCGCACGCACATACGACACGCGCACCAGTTCGCCGGCATGCGTCCCGGCCGCCCATGCCGCCGCAATACGCACCGTCGCGTCGTGCGCCTTGCACGCCAGCAGCGCATCGGTCTGTTGTGCGGTGCACGACACGAAACGCCAGCCATCGGGGTTCACCACATCACCCGTGAGGCTCCCCAACGGCGCGGGAGCGCCGCCGCCGAGGGTGATGTAGACGTGTGCACTATCGCCCATCTGCTGCGCCGCAAGTGCGAGCGACGTGGCTGCCATGGGTGTTGCCGCTTCGGTAAGGTCCGTTCTGCGGCACGCGGCCGTGGTACCCAGCAACGCCCACGCGGTGAGGAGCGCGCGCGTGGTACCGGACATCCGGCCCTTCGTGTGATGGAAGACAAGGCTCATGGAATGATCACCACCGGGTTGAACACGGAAGCGGCCGACGTGATATCCGTCAGGTCGCCTTGCAACAGTTGATTGAGCGTGATCGCCATCTCGTTGCCCGCGTTGCGCCGGTTCACTCGGCAGCGGAGCCGCACGATCCCCACGCGCCCCGACACCGGGGCGGTTGGCGCCCACGTCACGCGCAGCGCGTCCTGGAAGTCGGCCTGGGCCGCCTGCACACCAGCGCTCAACGTGGTGAACGCTTCGACGTTGAACGGCGAGAACGGATTGGATCGGCTCCCGGGCCACGCGATTTCGAGATTTGCGCCACCCAATGGGCGCCCATCGCGCGGGGCGATTTCAATCGTGATGGAGAACGTGTCCGTCGTAATGCGATAGCTGGGCAACGTGGCGCGCACGATGGCGCCGGTGCCGCTCTTTGGGGTGAACACGAGCACCGAGTCGGCAACCGCGGCAGAGCGGCTCGCCTGCGCTACCACGAACGTGCGTCCAGGCAGCAGCCCGGTGAGCTGTCCGTTGGCCGACACGGCCACACGCGTCGGATCGCGCGAACTCCAGCGTACCCCCGCCGTGGCCATCGGTTGCCCCAGCGCATCACGCGCCACGAAGAACGGCGTGAACACGCTGGTGGTGGTGGGGAACTCGATCGTGCGCTGCAACGTGTCGGCGCTGCTCGCCGCGGTGAGAATCGTGGTGGGCTGCGGCGTGAGGTCGGCCGCCTGCACGTTTACCGGTCGCGATTGCGCGGCGGTAACATTGCTCGCCGAGAACTGTACGGTGCGCGAACCGGCGGTGGTGGCGGCGGTAAAGGCGAGCGCGGTGAAGGTGGCGCGCCCTGCGGTGTCGGTGACCGCCGTGGGCGAGGTGAGCGCGGCGCTGCTGCTGGTGGCCGTGACGGTCACACCGGCTTCGGGGGCAAAGTTGCCCACGCTGTCCATCAGTCGCACCGAGGGCGCCGGCGCCATGACCACGCCCGCCTCGATGGTGGTGGGGAGGTCGCGATCGACGACCACCCGCGTCGGGGCGCCGCCCACCAGGGTAAGTGTCCCCACGGCAACCGGCGCAATGGAGTCGGCGCGCAGCGTCATGGTGCGCTGTCCGGCGAGGCCGGTGACGGTGAACGCCGGGAACGTGGCGCGCCCCTGCCCGTCCGTAACGGCGGTGGTGCCCGACGACGTGGTGGTGCCGGTGCCGCCGGTTACCGTAATGGTGAGTTGGCGGCCACCCCGGGCGACGGCGTTGCCATTGGCGTCACGCAGCTGCGCGACGACGCTGGCGCCACTCGCAATGCCACTGCGCACCCGCGGCGCCGTTCCGACGAACCCTACCGCGGCCAAGGGGCCGGCGGTGAGTTCGAAGTTGCCCGACACGCCATTGGCGAGCGAGCCGGCACTGAACACGATCGCGCGCGTCCCGACGGTCCCGGAGACGCCCAGATCGGTGAAGCGCGCGACGCCCTGCTGCGTCCTCACCACGGTGGTACCGATGAGGGTGCCGCTGGTGGGCGCCGCCTGCACGTCGACCTGGGCGTTGGTGACGAGGTTGTCGGAGATGTCGCGCACCTCGACCACCGGCTGCGTGACCAATACCACGCCCGAGGCCGCGCCTGCGGGTTGGGTCGTGACCACCAACCGCGCGGGCGCGCCCGGGGTCACGGTGACGGCAATGGAGCCCGTCGTGGTCCCTGACGCCGCCGAAATGCTCGTGGTCCCCGATTTGACCCCCACGACGAGCCCCGTTGGGGCGACGGTCGCGATGGTTGCGTCGGCGGAACTCCAGGTGAAAGTGGGGCCACTCACCGGCCGCCCGCGATTGTCGGTCAAGGTGGCGGCCAGTTGCAGCCCCCCGCCGGATACGATTGAGGTGGAGCCGGCCGCCGTCACGGTGATGGTAGGCACGACGTCCGGCGTCGCCGGGTCGCCCCCGCCGCCACACGCCGAGAAGACGGTACACGCCGCCAATGCCACAAACCAACGCGTCACGCAACACCCCGCTTTTGAGAAGTGGCTTACACTACTGCACGGACGCCGATTAATCCAACAGCGGTTTGGGTTGACTACGGAAGGGGAAAAACGGGAGGGGAACGACGGGAGGGGAAAAACGGGAGGGGAACTACGGGAGAGCGAAAACGGAACGGCGGCCCCGACCCCGTGACAGCGACTTGGACCCCGACCATCCTCGGTCGTGGTTGTGGTCGTGGTCGCGGGGTCGTGGTTGCCCTCCCGTTTGTCCCCTCCCGTTTGTCCCCTCCCGTAGTATTCCGAAACCGCAGTAAAGCTGCAACAGTATAGTTGACTATACGGTCGACCAACTGGTAAGCTGCAAAGTAACCGGAGGCGTCATCATGGCCCAAACCCGAATTCTCGACAGCGACCACGCGCTCCTGCAGGAGCTGGCCGCCCGCACGGGGAAGCAGCATCAGGAGATCATCCACGAGGCGCTGGAGGCATTCCATCGCGACCGGATGCTCGACGAAATCAATGCGGCGTTCGCCGCGCTGAAGCGGGACGACAAGGCGTGGCGTGAAGAGCAGTCGGAACGCGTGGCATGGGACGGCACGGCCGCGGACGGCGTGACAAGTGAGTAGCAGGGGCGCCGGGCACCTCGCGCCGTCACGCGGCGAGGTGTGGATGGTCGACCTCAGTCCCACGCGCGGGCGCGAGCAATCCGGCTTGCGCCCTGCACTCGTCTTGTCTGTCGACAAATTCAACCACGGTCCGGCGGAGCTCGTGATCGTGGTACCGATCACGAAGACGAAGCGAGGCATTCCGACCCATATCCTGGTGCCAGCGGGCGAAGCCGGCTTGACCGTCGACAGCTACATCAAGTGCGAGGATCTGCGCTCGATCTCGACGGATTGCCTGGTACGGCACATGGGAGACGTCACGCATCCGCGCATCGAAGCGGTCCAGCGGTACGTTCGCCTCCTGCTCGGCCTGTAGTCGACCGGCGCGCCGCCCTGCGGTTTGGGTTGACTACGGAAGGGGAACAACGGGAGGGGAACGACGGGAGCATGCCAACGGGAGCGCAACGACGGGAGCGCACAAACGGCACGGCGGCCCCGACCCCGTGACAGGGACACCGACCCCGACCTTCGTTGTTGTCCTCACGTGGTCGTCCTGTCGTGGGTGTGGTCGTGGTCCTGGGGTCGTGGTCGCGGAGTCGTTGTCGCGGAGCCGTGGTCGCGGGGTCGTGGTTGCCCTCCCGTCGTTCCCCTCCCGTCGTTCCCCTCCCGTCGTTCCCCTCACGTCGTCCCCTCCCGTCGTTCCCCTCCCGTCGTTCCCCTCCCGTCGTTCCCATTCCGCAGTTAAAATCCGCAGTATAAGTATACAGAGTAAGCCATTCTGTATTACTATCATACACCACTAAACTGCTATTCCGTATCCCTAAAAGGCCCAACCGTGTCCTCACGAAGCGACCTCCAGTGGCTCCTCCTCCGCCAGACCGAGCAGGCTCTGTCCGGGTGGGAGCCGATCAAGCGCGCGCCACGGCCACAATCCGGCTGGGTCGCCACGATTCGACACGCCCTCGGCATGAGCCGCGCGCAGCTCGCGGAACGACTCGGGATCACTCGCTCATCGGTGGTAAAGCTCGAGGAGCGGGAATTAGGCGGCGGGGTAACGCTCGACGCCCTCTCGAAGGCGGCAAATGCCCTCGGGTGCACGGTCGTATACGCCATCGTTCCCGCAACGGGATCGCTCGAAGAGCTGGTGGCGGCGCGGGCCCGTTTCGTAGCACAAGCCTTGGCCGCCCGAACGGGACATTCGATGTCACTCGAAGATCAGGCCTCCGACGCCGACGAAACGCTCCAGCAGCAACGGGTCGTCGAGCGGCGCCTGCTCGCCGAGTGGCCAAGAGACCTGTGGGACCTCTCGTGGGACGCGCGGAGTAACGGTTCGCGCGCCGATCATGGCTGACCGCGTCGCAACATTCGCCGAAGGCGTGCATGCGCCAGGCGCGACGCCAATCGATCCGGACGACGCGCACGGACTGATCCCAGTATCCGTAAACACACTGTCCGAGCTCAATGCCTTCGAACAGGCCAACATCCTCTCGGCGACAGAGTGGGTGCTCAGGCCGTCACGACGTGTACAGCCGACGCGAGTGCTGACGACCGACTTTTTGTTGGCCTTGCACCGCAGAATGTTCGATCAGACGTGGCGCTGGGCCGGACAATTCCGCAGAACCGACAAGAACATCGGCGTGCATTGGCCAACGATACGCGTCGCGCTGCGCGACCAGCTCGAGAACGCGCATTTCCTGCTTGCACACGAGGTGTACTCAGCAGACGAAATCGCGGCGCGTGTCCATCACGCCATCGTGGTTGTGCATCCATTCCCCAACGGGAACGGACGATGGAGCCGGCTCGCCGCAGACGCATTGCTGCATGGGCAACGGAGACCACTGTTCTCATGGGGTGCCGCCGATCTTTCCCGCGCGGGAAACGCAAGAACCGCATACCTCCACGCGCTCCGAGAGGCAGACTGCGGCGACTTCGGCGCACTACTCAACGTCGTACGATCGTAGCGACTGCGGTTTGGGATTACTATGGAAGGGGAACAACGGGAGGGGAACGACGGGAGCATGCCAACGGGAGCGCAACGACGGGAGCGCACAAACGGCACGGCGGCCCCGACCCCGTGACGGCGACGTTGACCCCGACCTTTGTTGTTGGCCTCGCGTGGTCGCCCTGTCATGGGTGTGGTCGTGGTCCTGGGGTCGTGGTCGCGGGGTCGTGGTCGCGGGGTCGTGGTTGCCCTCCCGTAGTTCCCCTCCCGTAGTTCCCCTCCCGTAGTTCCCCTTCCGTAGTGCCGTTCAAACCGCCTTCCAAAACGAAGACCGCCACATCGTCCCCCCACTCGCCCCCACCAACACCACCGCACAAACAGCAATCGCCGAAGGCGCATCAAACACCCGCGCCAACAAACCAATCGCAAACGACCCCACCGCCTGCGACAGCCCCACGAACACCAGCGAGTAGAACGCCATCAATCGTCCGCGAAATCGCTCCTCCACGATCATCTGCAGCACGCCATTCGACAGCGCGTTCCACATGATCATCGCCAGCCCCGCCGCAAAGAGCAGCGCATACGCCACCGGCACCGACCGCGTGTAGGCAAAGAGCAAGAGCAGCGTAGGGAAACACACCGCCGCCCCCATCAAAACCCGCCCTTTGCGCGGCCGGTGCGAAATGGGCCCCGCCACCAGCAGCGCCGCCACGAGCCCGCCAATCCCCACCATGGCCAGCATCGCGCCGTATCCGCCTGCCCCCAGCCCCAGCTGGTCGCGCGCGACCACCGGCAGCAGCGTGAGGAACGGGCCGCCAAACACCGCCCCGACGGTCACCAGCAGCAGCAGGTCGCGTACATGCCCGGGCTTGAGCAGATAGCGCAGCCCCTCCATGGCGTCGGCCGAACTCGAGCGCAGCACCTCGGCGGCCGTCGCCGAGCCAGCCGTGGCCGAGCCAGCCGTGGCCGAGCCAGCCGTCGCCGAGCCAGCCGTCGCCGAGCCAGCCGTCGCGCTGACCTCGGCGGCCGTCGCCGAGCCAGCCGTCGCACTGACCAAAACATCCGGCGCCACCAGCCGAATGCGATACACCCCCCACAGCACCGCCACGAAGCTCAGCGCGTTGAGCCCAAAGCACCACGCAATGCCGAACTGGGCAATGATCAGCCCTCCCGTGGCCGGCCCCAGCACGCGGGCCAGGTTGAAGCCACTGGAGTTGAGGGCAATGGCCGACTGCAGGTCGTCGCGCCCCACCAGCTGCACCACCAGGCTCTGCCGCGCGGGAATTTCCACCGCGCTCGTGAGCCCCTGAATGAACTGCAGCGCCAGCAGCATGGGGATGCTCACGTGCCCCGTGTACGTCACCAGCCAGAGCACCGTGGCCTGCGCCAGGAACACCGCCTGCGTAATGCGCACGATGCGCAGCCGGTTGCCGCGGTCAATGAGCGCCCCCGCGTGCATGCTGAAGAGCACGATAGGCAGCGCGCCCACACTCGCCACCAGCCCCACCACGAACGCCGAATTGGAGAGCTGCAGCGCCAGCCACCCCACGGCCATCGTTTGCATCCAGGAGCCGATCAGCGACAGCGTCTGCCCAACCCAGAAGAGCCGGAAGTTCCGGTGGCGCCCGAGAACGCGGAACGGGTTGGACGAGGCGGGGGGCGAGGCGGACGTCATGGCGTACCCGACAAGGTAGCCGCCACGCTGTCGAAAGAGGGATCGTCTGGGCGCCGTTGTGCGTAGACTGTCTGTAGCCCTGCCGCCCTTTTTGGAGATGTGCCATGCGGTTCCACACGTACACCAAGTTCAACCCCCAGCTGGCCGACGCCGTCGACCTGCAGGCGCTACTCGACCAGCTCGCCGACTTCCTGCTGCAATCCGGCTTTGCCGGGGGCGAGCAGGGGTATTGGGGAGAACCCGGCGAGGACGAGGGGGACCGCTCCATCAATTCGCTCAAGGACGCCATTCTGCGCGCCCTCATTGAAAGCGGGCAGCTCACCCCCGAAATGCTCAAAGCGCTCCGTGGCGAAGGAGACGAGGTCAGCGAGGAAAAGCTCGCCGAGCTGCTGGATGGGCTGGTGCAGCGCCTTATCCAGGACGGCTTTCTGACCACCGATCAGGGCGCCAACGTCCCCACCGGGCACCAGCCCGTGACCGGCAAGGGCTCCATTGGCCAGGCCGCCGCCAAGGACGTGCAGTTCAACCTCACCGGCAAAGGCACCGACTTTCTGGGCTTCAAAACCCTCCGTAACCTCCTCGGCAGCTTCGGCAAGAGCAGCATTGGCAGCCACGATACGCCGCAGCTGAGCACCGGCGTGGAGAGCGACGCGTGGAGCAAGCCGTACGAGTTCGGCGACACGCTCAACCTCGACGTGCCCGCCACGCTCGCCAACGCGCTGGCGCGCAACGGGTCGCTCGATGTGCCCATCGACCTCGATTACAAGGACCTCATGGTGCGCCAAAGCGAGTATCGCTCGAGCTGCGCCACCGTGCTCATGCTGGACACGTCACACAGCATGATTCTGTACGGCGAAGACCGGTTCACCCCCGCCAAGAAGGTGGCGTTGGCGCTCACGCACCTCATCAAGACGCAGTTTCCCGGCGACACCATTCGGGTGGTGCTTTTCCATGACAGCGCCGAGGAGATCCCTATTTCCAACCTCGCCAAGGCGCAGGTGGGGCCGTACCACACGAATACGGCCGAAGGCTTGAAGCTGGCACGCCGACTGCTCATGTCGCAGAAAAAGGATATGCGACAGATCATCATGATCACCGACGGCAAGCCGAGCGCGCTCAGCATGCCCGACGGGCAGATCTACAAGAACAGCATGGGTCTCGACGGGTACGTCATCGCCGAGACGCTGCGCGAGGTAGCAGCATGCCGGAAGAGCAATATCATGATCAACACCTTCATGCTCGCGCGCGACCGGGCGTTGGTGGAGTTCGTGAAGCAGATGTGCCAGATCAGCCGCGGCAAGGCGTATTTCACGAATACGATGAGCCTGGGGCAATTCGTGCTGATGGACTTTTTGAAGAAGAAGACGAAGCGGGTGAGCTGATGACGGCTGGGCGGGAAGTGGAGCGCGTTCGCGCCGATAGCCGCACAGCGAGCCGTACGGCGCGCGCCGCATAGCCGAACATGACCGGTGTACCGACGGAGCGATCGCCGGCGCTGGACGGTGTGCGCGGTGTGGCGTTGCTCGTCGTCGTCCTGCACAACACGGCGTGGACCGGTGGGGCAAGCAACCAGGCGGCACTGAAGCTCTATCGTGCGGCAGCGGCGGCAGGCTGGGTTGGCGTGCAGCTCTTCTTCGTGCTGTCCGGGCTGTTGATCACCAATATTCTCCTCGATACGCGCGGTTCGCCGGACTTTTTCCGGCGTTTCTATCTGCGGCGGTCCCTGCGGATTTTTCCGCTGTACTACACGATGATCGTTTTCGTGGTGTGCATTGCGGCGCCGTTGGCATGGAGCCCGACGTGGACGGAATCGGTCTATCGCCACCAGTGGGCCTTCTGGCTTTACGTCTCCAATTGGACCGAGCCGCTCGTAGGCGGCGTGCGCGGCCTTTCGCATCTCTGGTCGCTGGCCGTCGAGGAGCAGTTCTACATGGTATGGCCGGCGCTCGTTCTGTGGCTGCCGCCGCGACGTCTCGTGTGGCTGGTGGTCGCCATGGTTGCCGGCGCCCCGTTCGTGCGCATGGCACTGTTGCACAATGGTCTTCCGCCTCTGGTAGCGTACAACTTCACCGTAGCGCGGATGGACGCTTTGGCGATTGGCGCATTCCTCGCGCTCTGTTTGCGAGACCGTGTCCTGCGTGGTCACCTGCGCCGCTGGCTGGCCCCGCTCACCGCGATGGGGAGTATCGTGCTCGTGTTGCTCATTGCCCGACAGCGCGGCTTTCACCCGGAAGAGCCTCCCGTGCTCATACTCGGGCAGTCGCTGGCGGCGTTCCTCTGCTTCTGCCTGTTGGCGTACACGCAGTTCGCCGGCACCATCCCAGGGGGGACGCTGGTGAAGCGCGTCTTCAGCGCCAAGGCCCTCGGAAACCTGGGTACGTACAGTTATGCGATGTACCTCGCGCACACACCGCTGCATGCGTTGCTTCAGGGAGTGGGTGCGCCCGTGGTGCAGCAAGACGACGGACTGTGGCATCTGCCGAGGCTACTGGCCTACTCGGCGCTCGTGCTGGCCCTTTCGTATGCGACAGCGCGTCTCACATGGATACTCATCGAGCGACCGGCGCTGCGACTCAAGGAGCGCGTGGCGCCCGCCGCCGCCGGCACCATCACCGATGCTCTCGCTGGCGACTCACCAGCCGGACGATAATCAGCCGCCGAACTTCGGCGCGATGCGCCGCCACACCAGATCGCGTGCCCACCGCACTTGTAGGGCACGCCATTCTTTGGGCGACAACGTATCGCGGTCGTGGCCAGCTGCGCGGCGCGCATGCCGCATGTAGTCGAGCAGCTCCGACACAGGCACGAACCATCCCGAGCGCGCGGCCAACGCGCGCAGGATCGTCTCGACACGTGGATCGACTCGGCCGTTCACCGTGAAGCCCTTGCCCAGGTGCGTCGCCACGATGCACACCCCACCGGCAGCCTCGAGACGCGCGATACCGTCGCCGGCAAAGCGCCGCACGAACTCTTCGCAGTTTTCGGCATCGGTCGCCGAAAACCAGTACTTCACCAGCGGCCGCGAGGGATCGTGGTACGGCATGGTGGGGTTCACATCCAGTGCGTTGAGCGCATTGAACGTGAGGTTTCTCACGTAGTCGTGACGCTCCGCGCACAGGTCGCCCCACCAGAGCGGTGAGCCCGGCACATGCCCCTGATAAAAGTCAGGGGCAATGCCGAGATAGCGTGCGTACAGGGCGCGAAGCCACGGCAAATCAATGCGGTCTGCACCCCAATACAGATTCTCGCGATTCCACGAGTGGTTGGCGTACGATCGGGGATACGCGCCGAAGAGTGCCTTGAGTCGCTCGTGCGCACGCCGTGTCGTTTCACGATCGCTGGTCTCCATGGTTGCACCATGCGAAGCGATTTCGAAACCACCCGCCGCCAGCGACTGCACGAACTCCACGTACGGCGCGTCTTCGAGCGTTTCCGACGACGAGAAGTTACTGGGACCCTGCGTCCAGTTGAACGGCCACACGGTTTTGGTGGTACGCATGCCGAGCTCCGTCAGCAGGTCGTACACCGGCTTGACGTTCTCGACGGTCGCCACATCGGTGTCGTCGAAAATCGTGAACGCAAAGCGCTTGCCGTCCGGAAACCGTACGCTCACGCGTCGACCACCGGTACGTTCCACGTGAAGAGCCCCGCGACTTCGCGGAAGGCATCGTGCAGCGATGCGGCAGGCAACGGCACGTCGCCGTCGCCCACGGCGCCACCGGTGTAGCCTTCGAGGAAAGTGCGCGCGGGTCCGTTCCGGTCGGTGTGGCGGAATGCGGCAGTCGATGGCGTGAGTCCATTGTGCGCCAACCACCCCACGAACGCATGCTCCACGCGCCGCTGAAAAATGCGACACGACATCACGAAGCTCGTCAGTGAGCCGTTCGGCGCCAGCAGCGCGGCGAGAATCTGCCCGTGGTCGCCGGACCGGTCACTGAGCGACGCCGTGAACAGCCGGCTTCCCGCAAGCAGCTGTTGCGCCACGTCTGCATCTTCCAGACGGATGCCGTTGATGTTGAACTGGTTGGTCTTGTTGATGAGCTGCACCGCGCGCGCGCGATCTCCGGTCGTGCGCTCTTCGATCGTGAGCGTCATGCCGAGTTCCCGCAAGAACTCGCGAATATCACCAGCATTCCCCTCACGCGGCGGCAACGTCGACAGGCGGCGCTGGTAGAGCAATGTGCGTTGGCGGTCTTCTTCGGTCACGCTGGTGCGCCGGAACAGCCGCACCAACGTGTCGAGCACCTCCGCGAGTCCCTGCTCGCCCGCCGGGAAGGAGACGCACGTCACCGACGGTAGTCGCGATGAGACCTCGGCGATTTCCACCGGATTGTCGTCGACGAACACGAAGGCATCGAGTCCGAGATTGAGCTGCTCGGCGAGCATCTCGATCTGCGCAGACTTCGGTTGCCATGAGGCCACGATCGCCACGAAGTCGGTGTCGCGCAGCACCATGTCTCCAGACGCGAGCGGCTGGCGTGCTACCGCATCATCATTCTTGGAGACGGCGGCCAAGAGCACACCATCGGCACGCAGGCGGCGCAGTAGCGTCTGGTAGACAAAGTGACGATAGCCTTTCCCTTCCGGACGGTAATGGATCCCGGTGGGGCCGTCATCGCCGATAATGCCGTGCCAAAGCGTGTGATCGAGATCGGTGACGAGCACCTTGGCACTGGGCTGCGCGCGCGTCGTGGCCGCACCAATGACGGCGCGTGCCACCACGCCAACTTCCTTCAGCGCGATGGGCTGACCACTGGACAGATAGCTCCCCAAGCCGAACACCGACGGAGGGAGCATGGTGGCGCCAACGCTCTCCAGAGCAGCGCGGATGCTGCTGCGCCAGGAGGCATTGGCGTGATCGTCCAACGCCAACGGGGCACCCGCTACGTCTACGTACAGCATTGCCGAGCCACGTCGATGCAGCCGTTCCACGCTCTCGTCGAGTCGCTGACGGAGCTGTACGGCATCGGGCGTGCTCTCCGCGATACCAGTGCGCCAATCGAGTTCCGGCAGCAAATCCCACGGGAAGAGCACCAACACTTCGCGCGTATCGGGTGCGACCCCACCAAGCAGCGCCTGCTGCAACGTCCCGAACGGGAGAAACTGCACCTGCGCGCTGTACCCGGCTTCGGCCGCAGCGGCACGAACGTACAACTCCAACGGATCGCCGGTGCCCGACATGGCGAGCAGTATCGGGAGTTCCGGGCCGCCAGCGAACGCCTTCAACGCCGCATGCGCCTGCAAGAAATTCACGGAATGGCTCCGCCTGTCAGTGAAATCACCGCTCCCGAGGCGAGGGCGCTGTCGTTGTGCATCATCCACTGCATCTGACCGGCCACATCGTCCGGCGTGGGAAGGGTGCCGGAGGGCGCGCGAGAGGAGTGCGCAACGCGCGCCGACCGGCTCATCCGCTCGTTCATTCCCCCATCGATCACGTCGAGCACGACGGCCGCGACGCGCCGCTTCGTGGCGCCGAGCTCGACCGCCAACGCCCGCGTGAGCGTCGGGACGAGACTCTTGGACAACGTGTACAGCGGCATGCGGTAATTGTGCCGGCCCGGCTCCGCTGCGGTCGACCCCAGCAGCAGCAGCATGGCCTGTTCGCGACCGTAGCGCTCGAGCACTTTGGCCAACGCCAGCACCTGCCGCAGCGGCGCGGCCACGTGATGCTCCACAGATGCCGTGGTGTCCGTGAGCGACAGCAACCCGCCGTTGTCGGGCGACGGCCAGCCGCAGTGGGCAATGGCACGGAGCGGCCGGCCATTCAACAGGATGGCCACTCGCTCCAACAACGCCGCATCGCTTTCTCGGGCGCCATCGGTGTCGTGCGATCGTGGCAAGGCCACGGCCTCCTCACCAAGTCGCGACATCAACGCGCGTCCCACGGCCCCGGAGGCACCGGTGACCAGGACCGCGGACTTTCCCGAGGGCGGCAATGGCGCAGACGCGGCACGGGGACGTGCGCCGACGCCATGCTCGTGACGCCCGAAGCCGTAGCGCCCTTCCACATAGCGCGTGCCGGTAGTGGCGTCGCTCACCGTAACCGCGACGCGCCCGACCTCGCCATTGTCTGCTTCCACCACGCCTCGCACCACGAGCGTAGCCGGCGGCAGAATGGGGGCAACGAAGCGCAGCTGCAGCGAATGCAGCAGACAATCCGTGCCCGGCAGATGCATGCCCGCCATGCGCGAGAACAGGCCGGCCGAAAAGGCGCCGTGCAGGACCGGTACACGGAACGAGGTGCCCGCCGCATGTGCCGGATTGGTGTGCAACGGGTTCCAGTCGCCCGACAGTTCGGCAAACGCCAACGCCGACTCCGGGGTCACGTCCACCCGGAATTCGGCCAGCGTCACGACTGGTGCTCCTCCAGATACACGAGGATGGCCTCGAAGGAGGTGAGTTCGAGCGAGTCCGCAATGTCGATGGACAGCCCGAACTCGTTTTCGACGGCGCCAATCAAGGTCACGTGCGCCAGCGAATCCCACTTGGGGAAGCTGAGCTGACGGATGCCCTGCACATCGGCCCCGTCGGCGAGATCGAACACGGCGCGAAAGATTGCTGCGAGTGGTTGTTCCATGACGCGTGATGAAGTCAGAAAGTGGCGTCGGATTCGCCGTCGCCCCGGGTCAGCCACCACTCGCCGAGGGTGGCCGGCCAAGTGGCCGCCTGGTCGGTTGCCCGCAAGAAAAAGTGAATGTTGCCCGGGCGTTCGAGGTAGCCGCGACGGCGTGCCTGATCGACTACACGACGATTCGTCACGCTCAGGATCACGCTCCCCGCCCCCAGGGCGGCGGCGTGGTTTTCCGTGGCGGCCAACAGCGCCCCGAGGTCGGGATCGTCTGGACGAATCAGAAGGTCCGAGATACTGGCCATGCGGAGCCCAGCCAAGCGCACGTCTCCCTGAGCCCGCGGCGTCTTGAGTACACTCACACCGTTGAGCACCCCGCCCCGCCACAGACACACGAAATGATACGGCACCTCCCGTTCACCAAGATACTGATGGAACCACGCTTCATAGTCTCGAACGGGGTGCCCACCGAGGTGCCCGCGTAGCTCCGCCCAGAGTGCGTCGAGCGCTTGGCGCTCGACGACGGGCTGCACCGAGAGCTCGGCCCCCCGCGAAGGCCGCGTGTACCACACGGGGGCAGTGAGTCCATCGAGGATCAGCCCGCCCACGGTGGCCAGCCCGGTACGGCGCAGCGCGTCTGCCGCGCCGAGTGCCAGCCGTTTGGACATTCCCGATGCCGAAAGCTCGAGCGGGCGGAGCTGCCCCAAGGCCAACCGTAGCCGCGTTTGCCGGACAAGGTTGGGGATGGCACCGTGATCGCGAAAGCCCAGCGCCCCAAAGAGGCGCTTGGACCCATCGGCTACCGTAACAGCCGCCATAAGCGGACGGGACTTGCTCAGGGCACTCAGCACATGAAAGCCAATGGGCCCGCCGCGAAACTCCGGGAGCACCATGAGACCCTTGGCCCAATACGCGGCATGCGCTTCACGGCCCGACCAGAGCCGCAGCGGCAACGACGAACAGTAGCCAATGATCCGATCGTCCTGCACCGCAATGATGGTGGGCGGGGCTACGCCGGGCTCACTGCCGTTCTGCTGGGCGGAGCGGATGCGTGACGCCTGCACGTCCTCGGCGGTGGCGCTCGCATTCCATGTGTGGCGAAAGAACTCGGCCAGCATGGGAGCATGGTGGTCATCGACCGCGAGCACACTGACACGCCCTGCCATCTATACACGGGGTATTGAAGGGTTGCCCACGGCATGGCGCCCTGGATGAGGCTCGTAGTACGATGGTCGAAGATGGCGCATCGCCTGTTCGAACAGAAGCCAGCACGATACCGTGCGGCATCCGCAGCACAAGAAAAAGGAGGGGCCTGTTGGGGCCCCTCCTTTCACCCTGCGAGCAGAAGGCTCAGGCGTTGCGACGGCGACGCACGGCCACCATTGCGGCAAGGCCGACGCCGACGAGCGCAAACGACGTGGGCTCCGGCACCTGACCCGTGAACGTCACCGAGGCAATCATGTCTTGGTAGTCGCTATCGCCGACAGCGTAGGTGTCTTCGATACCGACCACATACTGATTGTTCGCACCGCGGAACAGCGCGAACTGCGCGTCCATGTCGGACGTACGCGTGATCCCGTCCGTAGTCACCACGTAGAAGCCCCACTTGTCCGTGTTGGCGAACGAGTAGTTGGTGGGGAACGAGCCGAGCGCATTCACGTTGGTGAACGACTTGGTGGCAAGGTTGCCACCGACAGCCGTCCAGAAGCCCCACTCGCGGTCTTGTCCGGCGATATCGCCGCCGACACCGTTGGCGACGTTGATGGTGAGCGTCCCGCCCGAGATGACGAACATCGGGGAGGAGTAGAACGCCGCCATGGGGACACCGGTGTACGGGAGCCAGTTGAGGGGACGCTGGTTGTTGCACGGGTTCTTTGCCGTGCCAGCAACGCCGGTGACCACATACCCGACGTTACACATATCGCCGTCGGTGGACAGGTTGTCCCAGAACTCGGCGCCGTTGTTGTCTGGCGTGAAGGCGTTGAATGTCTGCGCCTGAGCCGATGCCGCCACCAGAACTGTTGCCGCGAGGGCGGAGAGTGAAGCAATCTTGTTGAACATGATCCGTGGATTGAGGGGTGATGAGGCAGTCACGCCGAACATATACACAAGTTTCGTGCCTCTTTTGCCAGACGCCACGTTTTCCCGTATATCGCCGTTTTACAATGATTTGGACTACAGCTCACGAGGGCGCGACGCCCTCGCACCAGCCATGAATGTCGCACCGGTGCAACAGCTGTTGCGACGTGTACACGGCTCATTCGACGTCGCCCCGACTGGTTGTCCACCGACCTCTACCGCAGAACGTCCACCGCATACTCCCATTTCCCGAAGGGAGCGCTGACTTGGACGCCCTGAACCTGTTCGCGTACGCGCTCCAGCATCTCCCGGGCGATGGCAATCCCCTCGGCCACTGCGTGTTCCTTGCTCTTGTCGCTCGCCCGGCGCATGCGATCGAGAACGGCTGGCGGTACCGAAACGCCAGGCACCTCGTTGGCGAGAAATTCCGCGTTGCGGGCCGACACCAACGGCCAAATACCGGCGATGACGGGAATGCGGAGGTCACGGATGCTGTCGAGAAACACTTCGAGCTGTTGCGGATCGAACACGGGCTGCGTGATGGCGTACTCGGCCCCGGCTTCCACCTTCCAGTGGAACCGCTTGAGCTCGTGCCCCGCATCAATGGCTACGGGGTTCACCCCGACGCCGATCACGAAGCGGGTGGGCTCCCCAATGGGATTCTTGCCCGGATCGAGCCCTCGATTGAGCTGGCTCACGAGGTTCGTCAGTCCGATCGCGTCGATATCGAACACGGCGGTGGCGTCTGGATACGGCCCCATTTTTGGCGGGTCGCCGGTAATGAGCAGCATGTTGCGTAACCCCAGCGCCGACGCACCCAGCAGGTCGCTGAGCATGCCCAGCAGGTTGCGGTCACGACAGGCGTAGTGGGTCACGGCTTCAATGCCGTGGCGCTCGATGACGAGGCTGGTGGCAATGGCGCCCATGCGGCTCTGCGCGCGAGGGCCATCCGGCACATTGATGGCATCCACGCCTGCCCGAGCCAGTGCCGCGGCATCGGCCTCTAGCTTGGTGGTATCGACGCCGCGGGGAGGCACGATCTCCACACTCGTGACGAAGGTGCCGGCCGCGAGCTTGGCGCCCAGGCGGGACCGCTCGCCCAAGGGCATTACCGGCTTGGCGGCGGGCTTGCCCGACGCGCCGAGGTCACGGACGGCGCTGACAACGGGCCGCGTGCGTGGACTGAGCGGGCGGACGCCCTCGACCATCGCTGTCACATGCTCCGGTGTGGTGCCGCAACAGCCACCAACGACCTTCGCACCGGCCTGCACGAGATGGCGGGCATAGGTGGCCATATACTCAGGGCTGGCCATGTACATCGTACGCCCGCTTACGTCGCGCGGCATTCCAGCGTTCGGCTGGGCCGACAGCTTGCGCGACGTGACGGCTGCCATGCGCTCGATGGCTTCGAGAATCGTTTGCGGCCCCACGGAACAGTTGAGGCCAATGACATCAACACCCCAGCGGTCCAAGGCACGGGCGATGTCTTCGGGCGCCGCGCCATAGGCGGTGCGCATATCCAGACCGATGGTTGCTTGCGCAATGATCGGGAGCTGGGGTGCGACTCCGCGCGCCGCCGCGATTGCCTGCTCCAACTCATCCAGATCGGCGAAGGTCTCCAGCACGAAGCAATCGGCGCCCCCTTCCGCGAGGGCCGTCATCTGCTCGGCAAACATGGCGCGCGCCTCGTCACGCGAGGTGGCGCCATACGGCTCGAGCCGCACACCAAGCGGGCCCACGGCACCGGCCACCAGCAGCCCCTCGCCAGCCGCCTCTCTGGCCACTTCGGCTGCACGACGGTTGATGAGCGCCACCTGCGATTCCAAACCGTAGAGCGTCAGTTTGGTCCGGTTCGCCCCGAACGTATTGGTCTCCAACACATCGGCGCCAGAGGCCGCGTACGCCGCGTGGACGTCACGGACGAGATCGGGCGACCGGAGCACGAGTTCATCGTAGCACTGATTGATGAACACGCCCTTCGCGTACAGCATCGTGCCCATCGCGCCGTCGAACATCACGACTTCTTCCGGGTCGAGCAGTCGCGCGAGGAGTACAGAGCGGTCGGAGGCGGTCATGTTCACGATTGAAGAAGTTCTCGATAAAGGGCTGCCGTCTGCGCTGCCACCGTGGACCAATGCAGCGACGTCTCGGCAAGTTCGCGCATGCCCGCCTCGCCGCGTGCTCGCAACTGGGCATCGGTCACGACGCGAATGAGTGCCTCCGCCAGCGCCTTGGGGTCGGAATGGGGAACGAGCAGGCCGTGCTCGCCATCCCTCAAGATTTCGGGGAACGCGCCCACGCTCGAAGCCACCACGGTGCGATGCATGCCGACGGCTGCCAACAGCACGCCGCTCTGGTCGATTTCCCGGTACGGGAGTACCACCGCGTGACACGCCTCGAGGTGATTGGCGAGTTCCCGCTCGGTCTGGTGCCGGAGACTCCAGCCCACAGACGTTTCAACGCCATACTCGCGCACCCGGGCCCGCAGGGCGTCCACGGGCATACCGGGATGGCCGGCAATGGTGAGTTGCCACGATCCGGCGGGCGTATGGGCCGCCAGCCGTGGGAGCGCCTCGATGAGCACATCGAGCCCTTTGTAGTACTTGATGGAGCCAGCGAAAAGCAGCTGGACAGGCCCGTCGGGCGCGCGGGGGGCCGTAACCAGCGAGCGATAGTATTCGAAGGCCCCGTGCGGAATGACCCGTAGCTGATCGGCGCGTGCCACTCCGGACTTCAAGGCCGACTGCCTCGAGTACTCACTGTGCACGATGATCCGGTCGAAGAGCTTGTAGGCGTCTCGCTTGCCGGAGTTGCGCAGTCCGTGGTCGGGCTCGTGAAAGTTGGACGTGTTGTGCATGGTGTACACCAGCGGCACGCGTCCCCTGAGGGCCTGCAGGAAGCGCCGATCGAGAAGGGGCACCGGCAACCACTGCACATGAACGAGATCGGTGCGCGACAAGGCGGCGCTCGTGGCGATCTTGGCCAGCCGCGCCACGTAGGAGGCGGCCATCGCCAGCTTGCGTGCCGTGCGCTGGACGGCCGAGGAATCGGCCACCGGGATTGCGTCCGGGTCCTGCCACGCGCGCAAGGTGTGCATAGGCATGGCTAGCGTTGCATTCACGTTGGTGGCACAGAGCGCAGCGGCCAGCGCAAAATCGTACGGCGGAGAGAACCCCCCGCCGTCAACAACGGTCACGGCTATGTGGCTCGCCCTTTCGTGATTCATTACCCGGTGCATACGTTCCAAGGTAACAGCCCGCCAGCCGTAGGCGTCAGTTGAATTGACCAATTCGAATGCTAAGCTGCTGACGGCACTTCTCGAGAAGTGTCGCGATTCCCCTCGTCCGCAGCACTAGTTGATCAGACTCTTTCTCAGGGTCCTTATTGATCAAACCTCAATCTGCACGCCCGCCGTCTTCAATGACCTTGCTACAAGACTGGCAGGATTCAGAAATGTGCTGTAGAGCTTGGCATTCTCTTCCGAGATCCTAACGAGCGCCTCTTGGTCTCCCCGCAGACGAAAAACGCGATCTAAGCAGTCCGAAGGCGATGAATAATTCAGGTAGTGACGCCCGTCCTTGATGGGCACCGGGAATGTACAGTCGAACTTCTCAGCAACAATGGCACGTGACAGAGCGAGGTACTCACCGAATTTCCAACCTATCGAACCGTGTAGGCCTCTGGTCGCTATGCAGATAGAGTGCTGCTTCACCTCGTTGATGTAGTACGGTCGTTCAGTCAGCCGTTGATCTACGACTACATCGGGAAACTCTCTCAGGGAATACTCATCCGGGGAGAATCCACCTGTAAAGTCCCCTCGCAGCTCTCGCCGAAGCATGCGGATCAAGGAGGCACGCTCGTGATTCAACGTCCGACGATCCTCCTGCGCGTTCAGATCATTCGCGACGTCGGAAGAATCCGGATTCCACGCGCGAGTAAGAAAAAGAACTCGCTTGTTTGGCTCTCCTGGGCGGGCAGACAAGTCCGCTTCAGTACCTCGAAAGCCTGAACGAACAAACGTTGGGATAGGTATCGTCGCCCGCACAACTCTCTTGGCTTCTTCTTGAGACCGCCAATTGAGGGCTCGCATCAGCCCTTGAACACCGATCTTGGACGACATCACAGCGTAGTTCGGTCCGAGCGGTGAAATGCGTGCTGCGGAAGATGACGGGAGATGGAAGTCCACGTACATACGCTTGAAGTACCAATCCACCTCGTTCAAGGCTTGCTGCGCCCAGCGATTCGGACTGTCGCTCAGATCAAATGATATCCTCGGTCCACCAACAACGGAAACGAACATTCCCTTCTCTGCAAGACCGTTAAGTCGTACGTCAAGTGCTCTATAGCTAGCGGTCAGCCGGCCGGCGGCAACGAGTGAGTCAAAGCCCGCGATGATCTGCGTACAATGTTCCGGAACTACCGGAGGATACAAAATGACCTTCGGGAGATCGCTCATGAATGACTGGCCTGAATCCTTTTGGGGAGCGGAAGATTAAAGATCAAGGCCGGTGCTTGCGGCCCTCAAGGATTTCACCGGTTTAGCTCGGAACGCTACTTTACGCATATGCAACTCACTAGGTCATCGCGTAATATCCGAGCGGCTCTCCGCTGCCGCATCCTCGTCCTCGACGGCGCCATGGGCACCATGCTCCAGCGGCACCGGCTCACCGAGGCCGACTACCGCGGCGCCCGCTTCGCCGACTGGCACCGGGACCTCAAGGGCAACAATGACCTGCTGGTCCTGACCCAGCCACACATCGTCGCCGGGGTGCACAGAGAGTACCTCGCCGCCGGCGCGGATATCCTCGAGACCAACACCTTCAATGCCAACGCCATCTCCATGGCGGACTACGGCATGGAAGCGCTCTCCTACGAGCTCAACGTGGCCGGCGCCGCGCTCGCCCGCCGCGTCTGCGACGAGTTCGAGGCCCAAAACCCTGCCCGCCCCCGCTGGGTGGCCGGCGTGCTTGGCCCCACCAATCGGACCGCCTCCATCTCCCCAGAGGTAGAGAATCCGGGCGCCCGCAATGTCAGCTTCGATGAGCTCGTCAACGCCTACCTCGAGGCCGTCCGCGGCCTCGTCGACGGCGGCGCCGACATCCTCATGGTCGAAACGATCTTCGATACGCTGAACGCCAAGGCGGCGCTGTTCGCGATCGAGACGTACTTCGAGCAGACGGGGACGACCTTCCCGGTCATGATCTCGGGCACCATTACCGACGCCTCGGGGCGCACCCTCTCCGGCCAAACAGCCGAAGCCTTCTGGGCCTCCATGGCCCACGTCCGCCCGCTCTCCATCGGCCTCAACTGCGCCCTCGGCGCGGCCCAGCTCCGCGGCTACGTGCAGGAACTCAGCCGTATTGCCGACTGCCATATCAGCGCCCACCCCAACGCCGGCCTCCCCAACGCCTTCGGTGGGTACGACGAAACCGCCGAGATGATGGCGGAGCACATCGCGGAGTGGGCCAGGAGTGGGCTGCTCAACATCGTGGGCGGCTGCTGCGGCAGCACCCCCGAGCACATCGCGGCCATTGCCAAGGCGGTGGTAGGGGTCGCCCCGCGTGCCATTCCCGTGGTGGAGCCGTACCTGCGCCTCAGTGGTCTCGAGCCGTTCACCGTCACCCCCACCACGAATTTCGTGAACGTGGGTGAGCGCACCAACGTGACTGGGTCGGCGCGCTTCGCCAAGCTCATCTTGGAGGGCAACTACAACGAGGCCCTCGCGGTGGCGCGCCAGCAGGTGGAGAGCGGCGCCCAAGTGATTGACGTGAATATGGACGAAGGGCTGCTCGACGCCCAGCACGCCATGGTCACGTTCCTCAACCTCGTAGCCAGCGAGCCCGATATTTCGCGCGTGCCCATCATGGTGGACTCCAGCAAGTGGAGCGTCATCGAGGCCGGGCTCAAGTGCCTGCAGGGCAAGGGCATCGTGAACTCCATTTCGCTCAAGGAGGGCGAAGCGGAGTTCCTGCGGCAGGCGCGGCTCGTGCGGCAGTATGGCGCCGCGGTCATCGTGATGGCCTTCGATGAACAGGGGCAGGCCGACACGGTGCAGCGCAAAGTGGAGATCTGTACGCGCGCCTACCACCTGCTGGTCGAGCGTGTCGGCTTCCCGCCGCAAGACATCATTTTCGATCCGAACATCTTTGCCATTGGCACCGGCATCGAGGAACACGCCGACTACGCGCTGGCCTACTTCGACGCCACCAGGCAAATCAAGGCCACCCTGCCGCACGCCAAGATCAGCGGCGGCGTGAGCAACGTGAGCTTCTCGTTCCGCGGCAACAACCCGCTGCGCGAAGCTATTCATGCGGTGTTTCTGTACCACGGCATTGCGGCCGGCATGGATATGGGCATCGTGAATGCCGGCCAGCTCGTCCCCTACGAAGACATCCCCGCCGACCTGCGGGAACGTGTCGAAGATCTCGTGCTCAACCGTCGCCCCGACGCCACCGAGCGGCTCATGGACGTCGCCGACCAGGTGAAGGGGCGCGCCAAGGAAGTCGAAGACGTAGCATGGCGCCGGCTGCCGGTGGACGAGCGCATTACGCACGCCTTGGTGCACGGCATCGACGCCTTCGTGGTGGAAGACACCGAAGAAGCGCGCGGTACGGTGAACCACCCCATCGAGGTCATCGAAGGGCCGCTCATGCGCGGCATGAACGTGGTGGGCGATCTGTTTGGCGCGGGCAAGCTGTTTTTGCCGCAGGTAGTGAAGAGCGCGCGCGTCATGAAGAAGGCCGTGGCGCACCTCATTCCGTTCATCGAAGCGCTCAAGACCGCCGACACCAAGCCGGTGGGCCGTGTGCTCATGGCCACGGTAAAGGGCGACGTGCACGACATTGGCAAGAACATCGTGGGCGTGGTGCTGCAGTGTAACGGCTACGAAGTGGTCGACATGGGCGTCATGCAGTCGTGCGCCGCCATTCTGGACAAGGCGCGCGAAGTGAACGCCGACGTCATTGGGCTAAGCGGCCTCATTACGCCCAGCCTCGAAGAGATGAGCTTCGTGGCCAGCGAAATGGAACGGCGGGGCTTCACCATTCCGCTGCTTATTGGTGGCGCCACCACCAGCAAGGCACACACGGCGCTCAAGATCGAGCCGGTATACAAGGGACCGGTCGTGCATGTGCTCGATGCATCGCGCGCGGTAGGTGTGACGAGCAACCTGCTCAGCGACGACCGTCGCGATGCGTACGTCGCCGAGGTGCGCGCCGAGTACGAGAACATTCGCGTGTCCCGTGCGGCGCGTGGTGGAGCCGAGCGGCTGGTGTCGCTCGAGGCGGCCCGTGCGAACAAGGCCAAAATCGATCTGTCGGTGCCGGTGCCCGTGCCCACCTTTACCGGCGCGCGCACGCTGGCGCCGTATCCGCTGGACGACTTGGTGCCGTTCATCGACTGGACGCCGTTCTTCCAAACGTGGGAGTTGGCGGGGCACTATCCGGCCATTCTGCAGGACCCGGTGGTTGGCGAGACGGCCCGCACGCTCTTTGCCGATGCGCAGAGCATGCTGCATCGCCTAGTGACAGAAGGGCGCATCGAGGCGCGGGCCGCGTTCGGCTTCTGGCCCGCCAACGCCGAGGGCGACGACATCGTGCTCTGGCGCGATGAAACACGCTCCGAGCGGGTGACCACGCTGCACATGCTGCGGCAGCAACTCGACAAGAAGGGCGACGGGCGACCGAACAACTGCCTAGCCGACTACGTGGCCCCCACCGATAGCGGCATCGTGGACTACGTGGGCGCGTTCGCGGTGACGACCGGCCACGGTGTGGAGGAGCTGGCCGCCGAGCTCCGCGCGGCCCACGACGACTACTCGGCCATTTTGGTGCAGGCGTTGGCCGACCGGTTGGCGGAGGCGTTCGCCGAGCGGCTGCATCAGCGGGTGCGCTCGGAGTTCTGGGGCTACGCGCCGAGCGAGTCGTTGAGCAACGACGAGCTCATCAAGGAGACGTATCAGGGAATCCGTCCCGCGCCGGGGTATCCGGCGTGTCCGGATCATGCGGAGAAGGGGACGCTTTTTACGCTGCTGGAGGTGCCGCAGCGAGCCGGCATTTCGCTCACGGAAAGCTTTGCCATGTATCCGGCGGCGAGTGTGAGCGGGTGGTATTTGTGGCGGCCGGAGGCGCAGTACTTTGGGGTGGGCCCGCTCTTGCCCGATCAGCAGATGGACTACGAACGGCGAACGAAGGGTCCATCGCGTTGATGGTGGCGGCTAGCTGAGACGAATGCGCTTACTCAGCTGCATCGTAGGCGCTTCTATCAGTCGGAACATCAGGTAGGAGAACAGGATGGTTCCTGCAATACATCCCGCCAGGCCAACGTGCGGCAGCCACGCGATTCCTGTCTGCTTGGCCACCATGAGCGAAACCGTCGCCCCGCGCCACACTATGCTGGCGTGGTAGAGGTACAGGCTGTAGGAAATCTTGCCAAGAAACTGGATGGCCTTGACGTCGGCCATTTTGTTCACGCGTGCCGATGTGATGGAGCCAAGACAAATGGCGCATGCCGTCGCCGTTACCACGACCTCGAGGATAGCGCCATCGAGGAGTCTGGCGCACAACACGCCTCCGACAAGGGCAGCGGCGGTCGCCCCCTTCATCTGCCCCTTTGCATACAGCAACGTCACTGCACCCAGCGAAAACTGGTAGGCGCGGATGAGCGCGAGCCCTTCCTGCGGGTTGGGAATGTGGCCGCCACGTACGGCGACAGACACCATCGTCACCACAATGAGCACTGCGCCAAGGACTACGCGCTGTGAAACATATTTCTTGAGCCATGCGCCATTGGTGACCACCAGCAGTCCAACGAGGCCAAAATAGAACTGAATTTCGAAGCAGAGTGTCCAGAAAACATCGGAGATGTTTTCGAAACCAAAAAATCCTTGTACATACCCCACGTGAGCCAGTACGGCCGGTATTGTCGGGAGTGAATACTGGTCACGAAGAAAACGCATACCGATGTAGCCGAGCGACAGCTCGACCGCTATGGCAGCCCAATACGATGGATCCAAACGGACAGAGCGCCGAGCGATGAATCGAAGCAGGTACGAAACGTTCCAGGTGCTACCGGCTACGCTCAGGGAGATAACAAAGCCGCTCAGGACAAAAAACGCATCGACGCCGAGAGATCCCTTCGCGAAGACCGCCCTGAGCCACTCAGGTACGCCCGCCGCCTCATACAGTCCTCCGGGCACGTGAAACAGGACCACAGCGAAGGCTGCGAGTCCACGTATGGCGTCAACAGCAACCAGCCGTGGGCCTCGCTGTAGTGTCATGGTATGAGTCATCTTCCCTGCCTCCGGCGATTCCACCCGGGAGTGCTCGTCTTGTGCTATCCCCTCAGGCTCCTGATCAGTGTGCGGCTCTACGTGTGCCAACAGTCCCCCCTTTGGATAGCAATTGGCTGTAGAGATCGACGTGCGCGTCCAGCCAGTGTTCGGATGTCAGCCGAGAGCGAACGCGTGCAAGTGCCGACGTTGCCAAGGTCGAACGCAGGTTCTTGTCTGTCCCAAGGGCCTGCAGAGCCCTACCGATGGCATCGTGGTCTTCCGACGCGCACACGATGGCGGTATCGCCCACCAGATCCACGACACCGCCAACTCCTGTCGATACGATGGGGACACCCGCCCACATCGCTTCCAAAAGAACCATGGGAGTGCCTTCGGTCCGTGATGTCAGCGCAACGGCATCGAGTGCGGCAAGATAGCGACTGGCCTGCGGCATTAGTCCGCAAAAGCGAATTCGCTCCGTGAGCCCAAGTTCCGACGCGAGTTGCTTCGCCGTATTGAGCTCGGGACCGTCACCGATGACGACGACCGTGAGCGCATTGTCCGTGTGGCTCAGGGCTCTCACAAGAACATCGAGGCCCTTCTCGATGGATGCCCGACCAATCCAACCAACGACCGTTGCCTGCGTAGACAATCCGAGAGCACTCCGTGCTTCGGATCTCGACAGGCGCTCCTGCAGGGGTGCGATGGCGTTTGGAATCAAGCGTACATTCTCAGCACCGGCGCCTTTCAGGCGCGCCGCAATTGGTGCGGATACCGCAATGGCGGCGTCCGCGCGAATCGCCGACCGCACCTGAAGCCACTCATAAAACCGTCCACGTCGTGTGGCGCCAATGAACCCGTGCAGGGTCGTCACGTGTGCGAGACGCGCAGCCCGCGCGACGCCCCCTGACACTACATCGGCGCGATATCCGTGCGTATGTAGGATCTGAATCTTGTGCATTTCCATGAGATCACGCACGGCGCGGCGCTCAGCGCGATAGCTGCGCCCTCCAACAACAACACAGTGCACCGGGACGTTGGCCTTCTCCAGCGCCTCCACGAGCGGATGCGCGCGTTCCTCGCCGGGTGGAATCACCAGCGCGACGCGCACATCGAGTTGTTTCGCCCGGAGCCCAATGGACAGCTGTTCAAGAACAGTCTCCAAGCCGCCAGTCCGACCGGGCGCAGCGAGATGCATGACCCGGATGTCATGCGCTGACACCATTCGTGGCTTGGCCAAGAGTTACGAGACCGGCGCAGAGTCTGTGACGGGCCGCTGCGTGGGCTCCCACACGGCGGCCTTCTCGTTACGGAGCAAATGTAACCACGCCCGCCACCCCGCCACGATGCTGATGAAGATGTAGCCGGGAAAGGCAATGAGCTTCGGCAGCCGGCGGCTATCGGGCCACGTGATGACCAGCCGGGCCAGTACCAACCCGACAAGCATTCCGGCGGTCAGCACCAATGCTTGCGGCACGGACTTCAGCAAAAAGAGCGGTCCGATGAGCCAACCGAGGAATGCCGGAAAGAGCATCCAGCGCACCAGCTTGTGCGACACCATCATGAACGCATAGCTACCAAAACGGAATGGGTTCATCATGCCGCACAGATAAAGAAGCGTGGCGAGCCCTCGTCCCATTGTCCGGCTTTTCCGTCGGAGTTCGGCTTTGAGCGTTGGCGTGCGGGGTACGAGGCAGGTCGCGGCATCCACACTCACGGCGCGGTAGCCATGCTTGCGCGCAATGCTGGCAGCAGCAAAATCACGCGCCAGTTCAGGCGGGAGCTGCTCCATTTGCAAATGGCGCCGGTTGGCATAGAAGCATCCACTCGCGCCCACAATGCTGTGCACCCGCGTCTCCCACGAACGCAGCGTCATCTCCATGCCCACATAGTTCGATTCGGCCTTGTTCCCTTCACGCGACTCGTCGCCAATGCTGATGTCGCGCCCCGAGGCCAGCCCAACGGCGGGATCGAGCAACGCTTGCACGAGTGGCTTGAGCGAAGCCGGCGGAATGAGAATGGATGCATCGATGGACACCACGAGGTCGCCTCGCAGATGCGGGCCGGCGGCATTCTCGCCGGCGGGTTTTCCGCTGCGCTGAGGCATGCGGAACAGTCGCACCCGCGGATCGCCGTAATTGTGCACGAGATCGTCGGTGCCGTCATCCGAGCAGTCCGACACCACGAGCACGTTCAGCTTGTGCCCCGGATAGTCTGCGGCGATGGCGTGATCGAGCGTTTTCTTGAGACGGCGCGCCTCATTGTACGCCACAATGAGGACGGTCAGTTCGGGCCAGTCCTCGTCGCGTTGCGGTGCCGGCGGCAATACGAACGGGCCGCGAGCACGCGCCCATACCCACACTATTGCCGGGTAGAGCACGAACGCGTACACCCCCAGCACGACGGGCGCCGCAATGAACAGCCAACCGATTACTTCCACGAACAATACTCCGTTTCGAATGGACGCCCCCACATCAGGTCACACCGCGAAACCAACGGTACGCCTCGGCAAAAAAAGGGGCGGGGTCTGACCAGCGAAAGACTTCGAGCTGGTCACCGCGCCTGCGGTCACGTAGCGCGCGCAGCGCTCCACAAACACCAACGGCCGCCTCGGGTGGCAAGTGCAGGGCCTCCCTGCTCCGCCGCAGCAGCGCGAGGCAATGATCGATTTCGCCGAACTCCCACACACTGCGCAGCCCACTGCGCACCATGGACGCGCCTTGCACGGCCTGCCCCGCCGCCAGCTGGACCATGGCGAGCGGAAAGTTCACCCCCGCATCGATGGCGAGCTGTACCGACCCCCACAGTCGTGCATTGATTTCCATCAGGACATGCTCGCCGGTGGCCGCGTCTTCCTTGAACTCGATCATGGCGGCGCCCTCGTAGCGCAGGTGATCGAGTAGCCGCTCACAGGCCTGCACTAGCGCGGCGGAGGGTACCACCGACTCACGACAGGTGCTCACCCCACCAGCGGGTGGTTTTTCCCTGACCCGTCGATGTCCAAACACGAGCGAGGTTACGCCACCAGTTCGCAGCAGGAACACGCCGACCCCCAGGCCCATCACGCGCTCCTGCAACAAGAGGGGGTACGCGGCGGCGGGAAATGTGGCAATGGCGGCGCCCAGTTCTGACAGGGCATCCACGAACCGCACCCGTGTTCCGACGCTTTTCCCATCCACCTCGACGACCGAGTGCGACGGTTTGACGACCAGCGCGCGAAAGCCGCGCGCGGCAGCGACGTCGTCGTCTGGTCGCTGCATCGTCACCTGGCGGGGCACGCGGATACCGCAAGCAGGCGCCGCGTCCAGCAGCGCCCGCTTGTCGCTGGCGCGCTCGTAGGCCTCGCGGGACGGTCCGGCAACGGCCGCGCCGATGCGCGCATCGCACCCCAGCAGCGCGCGAGAGGCATTGTCGGTGACCGGAACCACCACGTCGATGCCGCGTGCACGGACTTCCCGCGCGACCGCCTCCACCATTTCTCCCGGGTTGGCCGGCACGTCGGGCGCCACCACACGCACGCCGCGCACATGGCGCGAACGCCCGGCGAGTCCAGCCGACCGACCGATGACATACACGGCGTGTCCACTTTGGCCCAGTGCACGTACGGCCGCCAGCGCAGCACGCTGTTCCGGATCGGTGACGAGGACGGTTGGCAGGAACATCAGGCTCGATAAGGGACGCACCAGCGCCGCACACGCGAAGCACTGGTCAGACAGCTGATGGACGGATATGCTGGGGAGTCAGCAACCACGGAACACGTGCGCTACCTCCCGCCGGTCTATTCTCCGCAGCCCTTGGGCGAAATCTGCGCCGCCGCGGGGCGGACGGCTGTCGGGCGCCCGTTGGCCGCACTCAGTGCGGCAGCAATGGCCCTCGCGCAAAGATACCCGAATTTCACGCCGGTACTCACCGATTGTGGCACGAGTGCGCTGACCATTGCGCTCGAGCTCGCCTTTACCAAAGCGGCGTTGCAGGGACGCGTACACCGCGTCGTGGCGCTCCCCGCGTATGCGTGTCCCGACCTCGCCACGGCGGCAGTGGCCGCCGGAGCAAGAATAGTGCTCTACGACGTGGCACCGGACACGCTCGCTCCCGATTGGGAGTCCCTGAAAACCGTGGTGCAGGAGGGCGCGTCGGTCGTGGTCGTGGCCCACTTGTACGGGCGGGTGGTCGATCTCGGGCCGGCATTGAGCCTGGCCGGTGCCACCGGCGCCGTGATCATTGAAGATGCGGCGCAGCATGCCGGTGGCTCGGCAGGCGGGGTACGTGGGGGAAGCCAGGGCTCGCTTGGCGTGCTGAGTTTTGGACGCGGCAAGGGCATCAATGCCGGAGGGGGGGGCGCACTGCTCTGCCGGACGGCAGACGAGTGGGCACTACCAGAACACCCGCATCCTACTCGCGGGTGGCCAGCGCTGCTCAAGGCCACTGCGGCGGAAGCGTTGTCGCGGCCACAGCTGTACGGAATACCGGCGCGGCTCCCTCACCTCGGCATTGGCGAAACGCGCTACCATGCCCCGCGGACCGTGCAGCCCATGGTTGCGGCCGTCGCGCATATGCTGGTGACCGCGTTACACCTGGAGCCGCGGTTGCTCGCTGGTCGCCGGTATCGCGAGGCCCAGTACACCGAACGATTGACCGACAGGTCACCGGCCGTGACGCTGCTGAGGCCGGTTGAAGAATCGGGGGCGCTACGCACGCCCGTGCTGCTCAACCCAGCCTTCGCCGCCTCCAAGCCACAGCTCTCACGATTGGGGGTGGTGCGTTCGTACCCCCGCACTCTTGCGCACTATCCCGAGTTTGTGGAACTGGTGCAGAACACCTCATGTGCCTTTCCTGGGGCGACCCAGCTGGCGCGTGAGATGTTCACGTTGCCCACCCATGACCTGGTGCGCGATGCCGAGGTGCAGGCGCTGTGTGCGTTACTGAGCAGCGCCGAACGCGGGCCGCGATAACTGGCAGCGAACGTTCACTTGCTCGGGGATGGTGGCAGCGGTCGTCCAGCCACCACCAGATGCACCGCTTCGATGGCAGACTGACAGGTGGTTGGCGCGCAGGGAGCGCTCACGGCGATCATTTCGGACGGCGTACGCCGCTGCACGAACGCCACCAACTCCAGAAGCTTGGCGCGGGTAGGTTGGGGGGTTTCCACGTCGGCTACTCGGAACCAGTACCACACCAGTCGTGCCCTACCGCGGTCACGGACAATACCCTGCTGCACCATGCGAAGGTCGCTGTTCAGAGGCCCAACTATGCCCTGTTGAATGATCTTAACGCTGGGCGCCACTTGGTTGTCATATCCAACGAGCTTGTGCCCCTGCTCGCTTCCCACGTAGCCAAACCGGTCGACCTGCACCGTGGGCAGCGCTGAAGACTCGCCTGGAGTGAGTCGCTGCATTTCACGAAACTGCTCGCCAGACAAGGAAGGTACCCAAAACGTCCCGGTCGTATCTCTTGTCGCCATTTCCACTTCTGGCAGCGGAACTTTCTCCGCGCGCCAAGTGGCAGGAACGAAAACTCCCGGCGTTGGCTGGGGCAATGCCATATTGAAGTTGCGATTGTTCTGAATGACAAACAACATCAACGGTAATGCCGCTACTAGTGTGGCTAGGAGTACGCCGCGCCCTTCAAGGTGGTTGGCGAGTAGCGCGGCGCCTTGCGGCGGCTCCGCAGGTGCCTGCGGCTCACTCTCTAGCAGCACGCGTTCCCACGCCTCAATCTTGGTAGATAGAAAAAAGAAGACCACCATGGCCAACGCAAAGATCACCCATCCGTAGAGTGCGTGTTCCGACATGAGCGGACTGCGCATCTGGCTACGGTAACCGATAACTACCAACCCGAACACGCGGATCCAGTTGGCGACTATTGCGAGTGCGAGTGCTGTAACCACAGCCACGGCGCGCGCTTTCCAGTGTTGCTGGAACAGGCGTGCGTAAATGACACTGATGCTGAGCGCGCTCATGACGAACGCCAACCCCGCGCACGACTGTGCTATCTCGATTGTGCCATTCGGCAAATGAATGAGATTGCGGTCCAATTGAGCGGGAATTCTGGTCGCTTGTACGAGCACTTGATTCACCGAGACGGTCATGGCTTGCAGCACGCCGACCAAGACCTCCCAGACCGGTAAAGCCAGTACAAAGATGGCCGCGAGCGGCCACAAGTGCCGGAACCCAGCGCGGCCGAACACCGTAGTAGCCCACGCCAGCAGAAGGGCGACCGCCGCTCCCTGGTACACAAACCGGATACCAACAACCGCAGCAATAAGCCAAAGCCCGCCAGTAAGCAGGCTCGCAGCTAGGCCGAGCCAATAAGCATCGCGCTGAGGAACCAGTTCTGAGCGAATGGTCCACACCTGCCAAATGCAAAACGAGGCAACGGCATACCCATGGGTTCGTTCAGCGTCCCAGGTAGCCGGAAATGTCACCCATGTAGGAATCAACAACAGCAGCAGTGCCCCGAAGGCCGCTGTAGTGATCACGCGCATTCTGGCGCCCATCGCACGCCACTCAGCTGCCACAACCGTCATCGCACGAACTCCCGAATGAGACGTCCTGCCTGGTCGTCGTACCCTATGCGTGGCAAGCGCCATCGCCATGCTTCGCCGTACTTGCGCTTCATTCCGGGCTGCAGCAAGCCATCAGAGGCGGTGAGCGCGAAGGCCGCACCCGACCGACGAACGCATTCCCACTCACGCTCGCCATGATCATCCGGTCGCCCGTTCGGATAGCAGAAGACCGGGAGTGGGTTCTGCAGCTCTCGCCGAACGCACTCCACCGATGCTGAGATTTCGTCCTGTACTTGGTCGGCTGAGCAGCGGCTGAGCACTGGATGAGTCATGGAATGCGGCCCGATTCGAACCCCTTCGGCCTCGAGAGCCCGCAATTGCTGCCACCCCATTACCCGATACCCTGCGGGGGCGAGTGTAGGCAAGTCAACCCGAGCGGCTAAGCGATATTGAAGCAAGAATGTCTGTAGAGCGTCATAAGAAATGCGCTTTAGCTGAGCCGTTATCCGCTCGTACGCGTTGTATCTCGATTCATCATCGGTCCAGTGCTCCTGAAAACGTTGCCCGCCGACCTCGACGTTGATCCCAGGCCGAATCCCGTGCCGCATGATGAAGTCGAGCTTGTCCCACCAGAACCAGTCGCTTCCGTTTATCGCGCCAGGGACAACGAAAATGCTCACCGGACAGTCAAACTCGCGAAAGACGGGCCAGGCCACATCGGCAAAATCTTCGTAGCCGTCGTCCACCGTGAAACTCACCGCCAACCTTGCCGGCACAGTATCCCTGACGTCGCAGTAGGAGATAGCCTCATCGAGTCCGATTATGGCAACACCCGCTGCCAGAAGATCACCGAGTAGCCTTCTCAAGCGACGGGGATCGTGCCGACGGGGCTCAGTGCCGTCAACATCGAAACGGTGCATGAGAATCGGAGCGCACGCAGGGCCACGAGCCGCACCGATGGCGCGCGCGCACCAGCGCGACGCCATTGTCCGAAACGCGACGTGACGAATAAATCCGTTCATGCTTGCTCACCACACCCATTTATCAACCGTCGCTCCCGCCTCTGGGAACTCCGATGACGCTTCGCCTAAACCAACGGGCAGTTCTGAGCAGTGCATTACGAAAACTGGGCCGGGCAAGTGTGAGCCAATGGAGCGGACGCTCATCGGTGGACAGAGAGTGCTTGTAACGCGATTCGCCGGGAGCCGATGCGAGAAAATCATATTCCCGGTAGCCCAACTCCGCAAAGTGATGAATGGCAAGGTAATGGGAAACCCAGCCTGGTTTGAGATGCGCGTGCTGCGGCTGCTGAAAGCCCGACTGATAGAAGTTCACCGCGCCGTGCGCCGTAAGGCAGTACAGCACACCCACCGTGTCATCGCCGCATCTGACGCGCAGAAGATGCGCCTCTCCCTGCGGGACGGCGTCCTCGACGAATCCGAAGTGGAAATCCCGCCGGGCCTGGGTGGCAAATGCGCCGCTCTGGCCGAGGCGCTCCCAGCGTACGACGTGTAGCGATACGAGCTCGGCAAGGTAAGATACCGCATCTTCTCTCGATTGCGCCACTTCGCAAGACAGTGGGCCTAACGCCTGGTATCTCCGTATTGCGCGTCGCAGCTGTGCCCGAGTGTTGGTGCCCAGGCATGGCAACAGATCGCCACCGTTAGCGCGAACCTTGGCGAGGTCCACATACGGACTGGAACGGGTGGCAATGTCCGGCTCCCATCCGGCAAACGCGTCGAGGAGCCGTGAGAGCTCGGAATCGCAGAGCCCCGAGACGACGAACTCATGAACTGATTGCCGACGGACTTCGGTCGCGAGTGCATGCATGGCCTCAGCCCTGTGCGCATGCTCGGAGAGCAAAGCGTTGTTCTCTATATAGACGGTATCCCGGGCTGGTTCTCCGTCGGTGTTGAGGTGAAGCCGGCGAAACGTGAAGGGCCAACGGTGTACGGTGCTCTCGACGAGCAACGCCATGGCGCGTGGAGCAGGTTCGCCTTCCGGATACATGAACGGCGTAACAGCCAGCAGTTGCCCCTGCACGGCCAGCCAGTGCTTCACCCACAAAGGGGAGAGAAACGGGCTTGCCCAGGACTCCGTCGCGAAGAGCTGCTGCCAATGGTGTACGAAGTCGTCAGGGACGACCGGCGACGGCATCACTGCGTACGGAGCAACGGCGTTACCGCGCACCGATTCGAAAGATCATCACGGGAATGGTTTTGGCCATGATCCGGATGTCCTCGAGAATGGACTGCTTGCGCATATACTCGATGTCGAACTCCACTTTCCGCCGAACGTCATCGAGTGTCTCGTCGTAAGGATTGGAGACCTGCGCGAGCCCGGTGATGCCGGGCTTGACCCGCTGCCGCACCGGATACAGCTCGATCTGTTCGCGCAAGCGGACAAAGATGCTCGGCCGTTCCGGGCGTGGCCCGACGATATTCATTTCACCGCGCAGCACGTTGAGCAACTGGGGTAATTCATCGATGCGCGATTTGCGCATGATCCTGCCGATGGTGGTAACGCGATCGTCATCCTTCTTCGCCCAGACGGCCTGCCCGTTCACCTCCGCATCCACCTTCATGGAGCGGAACTTGTAAATCACGAACGGCACGCCGCCCAGGTCTTCCCGACGACGATCGTGCAGCGCCCACGCGCGACTCCAGCGACGGTCGATGCCTACCCGCACCTGCGTGTAGAGCACCGGCCCGCGTGACGTAAGTCGTACCAATATGGCCGCCAGGATCATGACGGGCGCGGCCGCGAGCAACATGAGCCCAGCCACCACGCAATTGAACACGCGACTGACCGTCTCCGAACGCTCGCGTGGCTCGAAGTCGTCCTGCTGCGGTCCGCCACCTGATGCAAGCATGTCCTGTTCGCCGCGGCGCGCTACCGACGCGTCGCGACGCACGGCGACGCGCTCTCCCCTGGCGAATGGAATGACAGACGCGAAGCTCGCCATGCTTCGGTCAGCTTTCCTGCCGGTTGTAATACCACTGGACAAACTGGAGGAAGGCGAAGAGCAGCGACGTGAAGACGAAGGCCAGTTGGATGATTGCCTGCCAGTTCACTTTGCGTTTCTTCGGGATGCGCACCTCGTCGCCGCTTTGCACGTCGAGCTGCTCGAGGGTACGCCCTTCCTTGACGGCGCGCTTCGAGTTCTTGGCGGTAAGCAGCTTGGCGCTTCCGCGGCTGATTTCGACCTGATCGAGGTTGGCATCCACTCCCGCGCCACCGGCGGTCGCCACCACATCCGAAATGGGTCGATCGGGGGCCAGATAGTAGAACCCTGGCCCCTGTACCGCGCCAACGATGGCAATTCGCGTGAGAACCGACACGCGGACGGTCGAGTTCCGAAGATACTTGGCCACGTGCGCACTCACCTTTTGCTCGAGCTCCGAACGGAGGACGCCAGTGGCATCGAAGTCGGGGAGATTGAGTACGGCCACGCGGAGACTGTCGCGTACGGATACGGTGTCGGAGCGGACGCTATCCTGACGGAGCGTGAGCACAAAGCGATCGCCAACGCGAAAATCACCGAGGACGAGCCGATTTTTCGTCGCGATGAGTTCTGCCGCGGCGGCGCCGCGGCCCGCGCCATTACGACCAGCTTCCAGTTCCGCAACGCGCGATTCCAACTGCGCGCGCGTCGCGCGCTGCGCGCCCGCCGGCGGCGCCGATTGCGCGGGCGCGCCGCGCGGTGAAAGCTGACAAGCCAAGAATGCGATGACGGTCGCCGCTCGAATGTACGCCGGGCCAGCCATCTTCATGACCGCCCCCCGGGTAACGCTTTCCCCTGCACTTCCTTCCCACTCGACAGCTTGCCCACCGGCTCCTCGTCTTTGGCAGCGTAGTCCTGATAGTACGAATAATACTGATAGGCGCCGGTCATCTTGATGCCGTTCAGCACAGCGCCCATGACACGCACGGGCAACGTGTCCACAACGGCCAGCTTTGCGGCGGCCATCTTGCGGTCGGTCACGCCGGCGCGCATCACGAGCGCCATGTTCCCGGTGGCCGTGGCGAGGGCGTACGCATCGAAGCCGGCCCCGAGTGGCGGCGAATCCACGATCACCACGTCGTATTCCGCCGCCATCTGGTTGATGAGCTGATTGAGCCGCGGAGTGGCCAGCAGCTCCGGGGCACGGCGGCGACGCGCGCCACCTGGCAACAGCGTGAGGTTGGGGTGCGCGTCAGTAGGATGCAGCACTTCGGCAATGAGCGCCGTGCCGTCGAGATACTCCACCAGCCCGGGCTTGGCCGGAATCTTGAACGTCTTGGCCAACTCACCGCGGCGGATATCGCCGTCAATAAGCAGCGTGCGCGCTCCGGCCTCGGCAAAGCTGAGCGCCAGGTTCGACGAGACGAGGCTCTTGCCGTCGCCTGGCCCCGGACTCGTAATGGTGACCGTGAGCGGACGCATGGGGTCGGCCGCGTACCGCACATTCATGCGGATGGTGCGGAACGACTCCACCACCTGCGCCGCCTGATCCGTACGACTCTTTCGGCCCTTGTTGTCGATTACAGGCACCACACCGAGCACAAACAGCCCAAGTTCGTCAGTCGCCTGCTCGGGGTACCGGAAGCGCTTGTCCGTTTGGTCGAGCACGATGGCCAGGAGCAGCGCAAGCCCCAGAGCCGCGCCGGTCGCCCCCAGAATGATGACGGGCTTGGTGTTCCGCGTCTGGCGTGACGGCACCACGGCCGGGTCGAGAATGCGGACGTCCGGTACCGTCGCGGCATCGGCCAGCTTGGCCTCGGCGGTCTTCAGGCTGAGGCTCTGGTACAGCGCCGCGCTCATCTCCACCTGCCGCTTGAGGCGCTGCTCTTCGATGGTGCGTGTGGGAATACCACGCAGGTCCTTGCTGCTGCGGTCGATCGTTGCCAGCAGGTTGCGCTCGCGGAGCTTGAGCTGACCGATATACGCATCCAAGGCGTTGGGGACCGATTGCGTCCGAAGCGCCACGAGCGCGGCCTGCTCGTCCTTGACCTTTTGGAACTCGTCGGTGTAGCTCTCCCGCAAGCGCCGGAGGTTGAACTCACGATCGGCCTGCTCGCTGAGGAACTTGCGCAGATCCTCGGCGGCCGGGTCGCCGTTGACCATCGGTACCGAGAGGACGGCCTCACGCGTAATGGGGCTCCCCTGCTTGGATTGCGCCAGAATGCGCTCGAGCGCCTCGCGGTCGCGCTGGTAGCTGTCGGCGATGACCTTGTCCCTGAAATAGTTCGCGAACACCGGGCTCGTGGTCATCTCGATGCCCGGCTGAACGGTCTGCCGCTCGCTGGGCTCCGTCACGGTGCGCACGCGGAAGCTTTCCAGCGCACTTTCCGCATCCTGCAGTGCTTTGGCGGTATAGTCGAGCTGCCCCTCCAGAATGCCGGCAACACCTGCCACATTCTTTTTCTTGAGGAGGGTGGCCACTGCGACGAATTGCTCGACCCACGCATTCAGCGTCGCCGCCGACCGGGCGGCGCTGGGGCCCGTAAGGCTCAGAAACAGGAAGTTCGAGCCACCTTGAAGCTTCAGCCCCAAGCGCTTGATGAGCGCAATGGACGCCTCACGTGGTGTTTGCACGTTGAACGCAATGTCTTTTCGACCATTGACCTGCGGCGGCGTTGGCTGCCACTGAAAGCCCAGCGGGCGCCCAACGGAGTCGCCAACGGCTCCGGTCTCGAGCTCGAGCCCGGCCTTGCTGGCGAGCGCGTACCGGCTGCCGGTGATCTTGAGGACATAATCGCCAGCGCGAAGGCGCCCTTGATCAACACGGAACGTCCGGAACAGTAGACTGTCGGCATCTTCGGCCGGCGTGACGAACAAAGCCAAGTCCGTCACAACCGGGTCGGCAATCGCAAAAGAACGCAACAGGTCTTGCCAACCCGAGCTCTTGAGTAGCTGCTCAGCCTGAATAGGACCGCCGGAAATGCCGGAAACCCCCGTCCCCTGCTCCAGGAGAATGGTCGCCTGGACCTCGTATTCCGGCGTAATGAAGCGCGTGGCAAACACACCACCCGCCGCACCGAGCGCGGTGATGAGCAACACCAGCCACTTGAATCGATTGATGGCCGCCAAGTACCGGCCAAGGCTCGGCCCCTTGGGCTCCGGCGCCGCCTCTTGCCCGCCACCGCCCCAATCGCTGGGCGGCGCACCTTCCCGGTACGGTTCGAGCGCGACGTCGCGCGAGGCTACTGGCTGAATATGCGGTCCGGACATTGAGAAATGACGGAGTGGGGAACAGGCGTAATGTCTGGCTAATGACGGCCTACGAATCTGCTAGGCAACACGGTGATGCGTAAGCGCACAAGCACCGCAGCACCTTAGCAACAGAACTGTGACCTTTGTGATAGTGTTGCAGTCACGACACGACGACTGTAGACAAAAGGCAACGGAAATCCCTTGACGGGAGCCCCGAACCACGGTAACTCGCCTGCTGACGCTGCCTCGCCAACAAGATGTATGCCGGAATGCCTCAACCCCACGCGACACGGAAGCGCTGCAATAGGTCCGGTCGCCGCTGTGCATGATATTGCCCCTGTTTGCCGCGCGCCGCGAAAACCGTGGCCAAGGCAAACGGCCCGTGTCCTCGCAGTCGTTCTTTCGCCGCTCACGCAATGACCGATTCATTCCTCGCCGACGCTGGTGCCGCAACCGTGCCCGACAAGGGCACGGGCATGCGCATTCTGGTCGTGGACGACGACCGCACCCTCCGCGAGGGATGCGCCTCCGTCCTGCAAATGGACGGACACCACGTCACGCAGACCAGCCGCGGCGACGAAGCCCTCGAACTCGTCCGCCGTCGACGCTTCGACCTCGTGCTCGTCGACCTGCTCATGAACAACATCTCCGGGATGGAGGTGCTCAAGGCGGCCGTCGAAGCACATAAAGACGTCATTGTGGTCATTATGACCGGTAACCCCACCGTCCAGTCCAGCATCGAGGCGCTCCGCGCCGGCGCCTGGGATTACCTCCCTAAGCCCTTCTCGGCCAGCCACCTGCAGGTCCTCGTGGGCCGAGCCGCGCACGCCAGCGCCGCCACCCGTGAAAACCGGGAAATCATCAAGCCCTCGGCCTTGATGACCCAGAGCGGCAGCGGCGAACAGATGGCGCTCCTGGGAGTGTCCCCATCGTTCCGCAAAGCGGTCGAGCTGGCCCAGAAGGTGGCCGCCACCGACGCCTCGGTCATGATCAGCGGCGAAAGCGGCACGGGCAAGGAGATGATTGCCCAGTTCATTCACAAGCACAGCCGGCGCACGAAGCGAAAGCTGGTGCCGGTGAACTGCGCCGCCATGCCCGACAACCTGCTCGAGTCGGAAATGTTCGGTTATCGCAAGGGCGCCTTTACCGGCGCCGATCGCGACAAGGCCGGCCTGCTGGAGGTCGCCAACGGCGGCACGCTGTTCCTCGACGAGCTCACCGAAATGACGATGCCGCTGCAGGCCAAACTGCTGCGCGTATTGCAGGACGGGGTGGTACGCCGGCTGGGCAGCGAAACGCAAGACGCCGTGGTAGACGTGCGCTTCATTTCGGCCACCAACCGCGACCCGCAGGAAAGCGTGCAGCAAGGGCTGCTGCGCGAAGACTTGTTTTACCGGCTGCGCGTGGTGCCCATCAAGCTGCCGCCGCTGCGCAAGCGCCTCGAAGACATTCCGTTGCTGGCCGAGTTTTTCCTCAAGCGCTCGTGGGAACGGCACCGCGCCAGCGGTGCGCCAGCCCCCGCCTTCGAACCGGAAACGATTGCGTTTCTGCAGTCGCGGCCGTGGCGCGGCAATGTGCGCGAACTGCAAAACGTCATCGAGCATCTGGCGGTCATTGCCGACGGGGGGCGCGCCATCACCCCCGACGACATCCCCGTGTACGACGATGCCGTGGCCGAACAGGCCGCGGACACGGGGCTCCCGGCGGCGATCATGAACGAGGCGTTCCACGTCGCCAAGGACAACCTCATCACGCACTTCGAAAAGGAATACCTGGCGCGCCTCACCACGCGCGCCGGTGGCAACATGTCCAAGGCGGCGCGGCTGGCGGGTATTGATCGCACCACGCTCTACCGCCTTATGGAGAAGCACGGCTTCAAGCGCGACGCCCTCTCGGGCACCGCCGACTGACCTGTTGCGTACAATGACCAACTCCCCGGTGGTCACCACCAACAGTACGCGCAGCGGCACGCTGAGCAGCACCCAGAGTGCCCCCGACGTCAGCCCCGAAGCCATTGCGGCATTGGTGGCCGAAGGGGCGCGGGTGCTGGTCGATAGCCCCGCCGAGGGCGTCGCGCCGGCACACCCTGCGCTCCCCGATGCGTTGGCGCTGCTGGTGGGCGTCACGCACGACCTGCGCTCGCCGCTGTCGTCCATGCTCATGCTTATCGAGCGCCTGCGCAGCGGTCACGCGGGCCCCGTCACGCCGCAGCAGGAAAAGCAGCTCGGCCTCCTCTACTCGGCGGCGTTTGGTGTGGTGTCGCTCACCAACGACGCGCTCGATGTGGCGCGTGGCACGTCGCGCGATGTGGCGCAGGCCGCAGCCGTGCCGTTCAGTGTCGCCGAGGTGTGGAAGGGGGTGCGGGCGCTGGTGCACCCTATGGCCGAAGAGAAGCAGCTGGTGCTGCGCTGGAGCGGGCCGGCGGTCGACCGGCGGGTAGGGCACCCCGGGGCGCTGCACCGCGTGCTCCTCAACCTGGTGACGAACGCGCTCAAGTTCACCTCGCACGGGTCGGTGACGGTGTCGGTGAGCGGCGCTGGTAACGACCAGCTGCGGTTTGTGGTTACCGATACCGGCCACGGACTCCCGACGGCGGTCAAGGCGCAGTTGTTGCGGCCGGGGCAGCTGCCCAGCGACCCGCTGCTCTCGAGCGCAGGGCTGGGCATTGCCATGTGCCAGCAGTTGCTGGCGGCAATGGACAGCCGTTTGGAGGACGTGAGCGAAGAGGGGCGGCCGGGGGCGGCGTTGGGCTTTTGCGTTCGACTGGAGACAGTGGCCTGACCGATGCTGTTCAATAGTATCGAGTTCATTTTCGGCTTCCTCCCTCTCGCGTACGTCGTATTCTGGGCATTGCCCAGCGCGCAGTCGCGTTACGTGTGGCTCACCATCAGCGGCTATGTGTTCTACGGATGGTGGGACCCACGTTTTTGTTTGCTGATGGCGTTCTCCACGCTGGTCAGCTATGCGGCTGGGCTGGGCATGTTGCGATCCCCCATGGGTTCGCCGTCGCGCACATGGTATCTGGTCGTCCCTATTGCACTCGACCTCGCGCTGCTCGCGTTCTTCAAGTACACCAACTTTGCGCTCGAGACGGTCCGGTCCATCACGTCGTTGTCCGGTGTGCCCATAAGCGTTCCGCATCTCGACATCATTCTGCCCATTGGCATTTCGTTCTACACGTTTCACACCATCAGCTACATCGTTGACTCGTATCGCGGCACGATAACGCCCACCAAGAACATCTGGGAATTCGCCACGTACGTATCGCTCTTCTCCCAGCTGGTCGCCGGGCCCATTGTCCGCTTTCGTCAGATTGAAGAAGACCTCGAGGCCCTTGGGAGCAGCAGCCGCACGCGGTGGCTCACCCGCGGCATTTCGTTTTTCTGTGTAGGGTTGGTCGAGAAGGTGTTGGTGGCCGATACCATTGCGGCCATGGTCGACCCGTCGTTCGCGCATTGGCGCGAGCTGTCGACCGCCGGTGCCTGGATGGCGGTGCTTGGGTACACGTTCCAATTGCTCTTCGACTTCTCCGGCTACAGCACGATGGCCGTTGGCCTGGGCTATCTGTTCGGCATTCGCATTCCGGCAAACTTCAACTCGCCGTACAAGGCGCTCAATCCGTCGGACTTCTGGGAGCGTTGGCACATCTCGCTCTCCAGCTGCCTGCGCGACTACCTGTATATCCCGTTGGGTGGCAACCGTTTCGGCACGTGGAACACGTACCGGAATCTGATGCTCACCATGCTGTTTGGCGGGCTGTGGCACGGCGCCTCATGGACCTTCGTGTTCTGGGGCTTCTACCACGGCGTGTTGCTGTGCGGCTATCGGCTCGTGCGCTCGCACTGGGACAAACTGCCCGCCGCCGTCGCGCAGGGCGCCATGTTCCTCGCGGTCATGGTCGGGTGGGTGTTCTTTCGGGCAACCTCCTTCGAGGAAGCGCTCCACCTCCTTTCCATTCTGGTCGTCCCAACGAGCGGCGCGTGGTTCAGCGACCTCAACGTGACGCTGGTGCTCTTTACGATGGCGGTTGCCGGGTGGTGGAGCCTGCGCGGCCCGAATGTGTTTGAGATGAAGCACGAGTGGAGTGCGAGCAGGCGGATAGGGTTGGCGATGGCGTTTGGCGCGGGGCTCGCGCTCATCGTGACGGCGCGCCCATCTCCCTTCCTGTACTTCCAGTTCTGATGCTGCCCTCGGCAAAGTCCCTGCTGGGCGGCGCAGCCGTTGTGTTGACCGCCGCGTTCTCGCTCGAACTCACGGTTCGGGTTGACGATTGGGCGCAGTTTGGTGTGCCACTGACCGCGCCAGCGATAGCAATTGAGGAGCTCGCGATTCGTGACTCCCTCGGATTTCATGCCCGCCCTGGCACCGCCTTTCGCCAGTTCCGCATCAATGCGTTGGGGTTCCGCGGACCGGAGCTCCAACCGCTGGACTCGGCCAGCTCTCTGATCATCGCAGCCGGGGCCTCGGAAACCTTTGGGTTGTACGAGACCGCTGGCAAGGAGTGGCCGCGCCAGCTTGCCGATAGTCTTTCCGGGTGTGGCCCCAACGTCCAGGTGGCCAACGCCGCCTTTGCCGGCATGTCGCTCCCAACGGTCCGTCAGGATTTCGAACGGCGGCTCGCTCGTCTTTCTCCCGATATGGTGGTGTACTACCCCACCCCCATGCAATACCTGTACGACCTGCCGCCGTCGCCAGCGCCGCCTACCACCGAAGTCGCGCCGGCGCTCCCGCTGTTTCGCTCGCGCGCACTTCCCCGCTTTCGGGATGCTGCCAAGCGCGGCATGCCGCAGCCGGCGCTGGACCTCTTGCGCCGCCTGGACATGTGGCGCGCCCGTTCAGCAACCGGGGCCCGCGCGAGCAACACGGTAGAGCCGGAGCGCCTCGAGAGATTCGAGCGTGATTTGCGGGGGTTGGTGGGTGTGTATCGGGCAGCCGGTGCGGTTCCTGTACTCGTTGTGCATGCAAACCGCTTCTCGGATACCACCTCCGTGGAATCGCGGCGGCTTCTCACCGCCTGGGAGCGCTTTTACCCCCGATACACCGGGCTCGCCATTGTGCGCTTCGACCGGCTCGCCGCCGAGAGAACTGTGCAGGTGGCGAAAGATTCAGGGCTGGTGGCGGTTGACCCTCGCCCAGCGCTTTTGGCGACCCCGGGCGCCTTCAACGATTTCTCGCACTTCAACGACGCCGGGAGCGCCGTGGTAGGCGGACTGACCGCGAGGGCCATTGCCCCGCTTGTCTGCTACCCCGAGATGGACCGCTCCGCGACCACCCGCCCGGCGACCGCCACTTCCGCGTCCGCCACTGCACCGCGTTAGCTTTTCAGGACGTTCCCCAGACCGCTTCCCTCGACGTAGCGACAGAGATGAGCCAGCCCACTGCAGCCCCAACGGCGAATGGCGCTTCCGCGCCCGATGCCCTCGACATCCGCGATAGCCGCACCGGCAACTCGTACAGCGCGCCCATTCGTACGGAAGGCCCCGAAGGGGACACGTACATCCGCGCGAGTGACATCAAGCAGGTCAAGCGCGAAGCCGGTGAATTCGGGACGCTGAGCTACGACCCGGCGTTCATGAACACCGCCTCGTGCCGCAGCGCCATCACGTTCATTGACGGCGACAAAGGCATTCTGCGCTACCGCGGCTACCCCATCGAGCAGCTAGCGGAGAACGCCACCTTCCTCGAAGTGGCGTACCTGCTGCGCCACGGTAACCTGCCCGACCAGAAGCAGTACGACACGTGGGTGCACGACATCACGTTCCACACGTACGTGCACGAGAACATCCGCAAGTTCCTCGAAGGCTTCCGGTACGACGCGCACCCCATGAACATGCTCTGCAGCGCCACGGCGGCACTGTCGAGCTTTTACCCGCAAGCGCGCGACATTCACGACCCGCACCAGCGCTACATCAGCATGATTCGCCTCATGGCGAAGCTGCCCACCATTGCGGCGTTTGCGTACCGGCACGTGAAGGGGTTGCCGTTCATCTATCCCGACAACGATCTCAGCTACACGGAGAACTTCCTCTCCATGGTGGCGCGCATGTCGGAGCCCAAGTACGAAGCCAATCCGGTGTTCGTGAAGGCGCTCGAAGTGCTGTTCATTTTGCACGCCGACCACGAGCAGAATTGCAGCACCAGCGCCGTGCGTGCCATTGGCTCCTCGGGCGTCGACCCGTTCTCGGCGGTCGCCGGTGGCATTGCCGCACTCTTTGGCCCGCTGCATGGTGGCGCCAACGAAGCGGTGTTGCGCATGATCAGCGACATTGGCGACAAGAAGAACATTCCCGCCTTCATTGAGGCGGTGAAGAGCGGCAAGGGTGAGCAACGCCTCATGGGCTTTGGGCACCGCGTGTACAAGAGCTACGACCCGCGCGCCCGCATTGTGAAGAAGCTGGCCGACGAGGTGTTCGCGCAGGTGGGCATGGACAAGGATCTCGAGATTGCCCTCGAGCTCGAGCGCATTGCCCTCAGCGACGACTACTTCATTGCGCGCAAGTTGTACCCCAACGTCGACTTCTACACCGGGCTCATCTACCGCTCCATGGCGTTCCCCACGGACTTCTTCACGGTGCTCTTTGCCGTGGCGCGTGTGTCCGGGTGGATGGCGCAGTGGGAAGAGATGATTCTGGACAAGGAGCAGAAGATCGCACGTCCGCGTCAGATTTACGTGGGTGAGGGTGAGCGTCAGTACACCGATACGCTCTCCGACAAGTTCCCGCGGGCGCGCAAGGACAGCATTCGCAAGTGACCTTACGGCCATGGTGACTGCCCCCTCGCAGGTGCGCCCGGCCGGCTACGGCCGGGCGCAGGCAGTGTTCACCGTGGATGTGGAAGATTGGTTTCAGGTGAGCGCGTTCGACTCGCATGTGTCCCGCAGCAGCTGGGATACGCTGGAGTCTCGAGTCGAACGCAGCACCGACCGCCTTCTGGCGCTGTGCGCCGACACCGGCACCACGGGCACCTTCTTTACGCTGGGGTGGGTAGCCGACCGCTACCCGGCCTTGGTACGCCGAATTGCCGAGCAGGGGCACGAGGTAGCCTCGCACGGGTATTGGCACCAACGAATACCCACGCTCTCCCAAGCGGAGTTTCGCGCCGATGTGCAGCGCGCCCGTGCCGTACTCGAAGATGTGAGTAGCATGCCGGTTACGGGATACCGCGCTCCATCGTTTTCACTCACAGATGAGGTGCCGTGGGCCGCGCGTGTCCTGGTTGAAGAAGGCTACCAATACGATTCGAGCCGTTTCCCCATAGCGAGGCCGGGGTACGGCACGGCGAGTGGTGCGCGGGTTCCGCATGTGTTGCACACGGAGGCAGGGGCTTTGCATGAGTATCCACCGGCTGTGTGGCCGGTAGCCGGCGTGCAGGTGCCGGTGGCCGGTGGCGGGTGGTTCCGTCAGTTCCCGGCGTGGCTCATTCATCGCGGGTTGGATGCGGTACTGCAGAGCGGGCAGCCGGCGGTGTTTTATCTGCATCCGTGGGAGGTAGACCCCGGGCAGCCGAGACTGCCGGTTGGCCTGCTCACGCGGGTGCGGCATTACCGCGGGTTGGGCGCGTGCGAAGAGCGCCTCCGCGCGCTGTTGCAGCGGTTCGAGTTCACGTCATTTCACCAGCTGTTCCGATCGGCATGAGCACAGAACGTCTTTCCATTGTCGAAGCGACAGAAGCAAGCGCGGCGACGTGGAACGCCTTCGTGGAAGCGCACCCGCATGGGAGTACCTTTCACCGGTGGGAGTGGCGCGACGTGTACCGTGAGGTGTATGGGCACAAGGCACCCTATCTCGCGGCCTATGCGGGCGGCGAGCTGCGTGGTGTGTTGCCACTGGTGCGCGTGAAGTCGTTCATTTTTGGGCATTACCTGGTGTCGCTGCCGTTCGTGAGCTACGGCGGGCCGCTTGGCGACGGGCCGGCGCAGCGTGCGCTTACGGCCCGAGCTGCGGAGCTGGGGCATGGCGCGAAGCTGATGGAGCTTCGCTCACGCGTGCCATTGGATACGGCGCTGACGCCGGTGAACCGCAAGATCACGGTAGTGCTGGACGTTGTGCCCAACGACTACGAGGCAACGTTCAAGCAGTTCGACAGCAAGTTGCGCAGTCAGGTGCGGCGAGGCGAAAAGGAAGGGATCACGGTACGTTTCGGGCATGATCAGTTGGCCGCGTACCATCAAGTGTTCGCGGAGCACATGCGCGACCTTGGCTCCCCGGCACACGGGCGGCGGTTCTTCAAGGTGCTGGCGGAGGCACTTGCTGATCGCGCCTGGGTTGGCGTAGCGTATCTGGGCGAAGAGCCCGTGGGCGCCGGTTTTGCGATCGAGAACGGCACCGAGGTCGAGATCTCCTGGGCCTCAGCGCTGCGCCGTTACCAAAAGGTCTCTCCCAACATGGCGCTGTACGGTGCGTTCATCCGTCGTACATGCGAGCGTGGATTCAGCGCCTTTAACTTCGGCCGCTGCACTGAAGGCTCGGGCACCCACAAGTTCAAGAGGCAGTGGGGCTCGCGCGATGAACCACTTCCCTGGTACCAACTGGCTGGCGATGCTGGCGATAACGCGCCACCCTCGCATGATCAGAGCGCATTTGGTCTAGCCGTGAAGGTGTGGCAAAAGCTACCGCTAGCGGTGACAACGCCGCTGGGCGCGCGACTCATCGGGGGAGTGCCGTGAGTCTGTTCGTTGCAATAGCGCAGGGAGTGCGGCGGTCAGTCAAAGGTGCCATCGAGCGTGCAGCTGCTCGCGCACCCCGCTTGCGGAAACATCGAGGAAGACTAATTCTCGCGTTCCACGGTGTTCGTGCGCCGGGAACGCCAGCGCGCGGTGAACGCACTCTCCACCTCGATGCCGACGTGTTTGGTCGCCAACTGGAGGTACTTCGGTCGTTGGCGGATGTCGTTGCGCTAGACGAACTATTGTCAGCCGACGATTCGAACGGTCGTTTGGTCGCCATTACCTTCGACGACGCATATGCATCCGCACTGCAACACGGAGTGAGCCAATGCGTAGCGCGTGACTTGCCCTGCTGTGTTTTCGTGTCACCCTCGCTCCTCGGGCTGGTCCCTCGCTGGGACCAGTTGGCAGATTCAGGAAGCTGGAGTCGCGAGGCGCGGGAGCAGTTTCTCTGGCACGGAGGTGCATCATCCCCTCCGGTGGCGGACGAAGTACACGGTCAATTGGACTCGCTGCGTATCGCCACAAAAGAGGAGTTATCCAAAGCACTCAGCAGTTCCGATACGATCACACTGGGTAACCATACGCAACATCATCTCAATCTTGCTACCCTTTCCGCCGAACGTGTGGGTCAAGAGGTTCAAGCGGCTCAAGAGTGGCTCGCCAATCTCGCTGCCGATCGTGTACGCCCCTACGTAGCTTATCCGTTCGGCATTGCCCCGCGCGCTGATGCGCGGGACGCAGTCCTTGGAGTGGCACGAGCCGGACTAATGGCACACGGTGGTTGGCATCAGCACGACACTGCATTTGACGCATTACTCATTCCTCGGTGGAACGTTCCCGCCGAGGTGACGCATGACGGGTTCCGTGCGCGCCTGCTCGGTCGTCTCTCCCGTGCTCACTGACCGGCGACCTTATTCATCATGCAGATCGTATCTGATCTCCGGCAGCTTTTCGACGCGCATCAAAAGCGGCGGTACGTTAAGCTGCAGGCCTACTTCCTGCTCGCTGCGCTGGTGCAGGTAGTGAGTGTAGCTAGTATTGCTCCATTTATCGCGGTGCTCTCAGATCCGGGCCTCATCGTCAGCAACCGTTTTTTGCATTGGCTATATCAGATGGGAGATTTCACGGATCAGCGCTCGTTCCTTGTCGTTTTCGCGTTCCTGCTTATGGCATTGATAGCGGTTGGCAACATTGTGCCAGCCCTAACAGGATTTATGTCGTGGAATTTCGTGCGACGTATCGGGACCGAAGTACAGGCAGACATTTATAGGGGCTTTATGTACGGCGATCTCGCTCAGACCGCCAGCATGAACACAGCGCAGATGACAAGCATTGTGACACAAGGAGTGAATCGGCTCATTCACAACGTAGTCCTGCCAATGTCCGCTCTCGTATCGAGCGGATTCGTAATTCTGCTGATCGCAATGGGTCTGCTTGTATACGATCCGGCAGTAGCAATTGTGGCGGGCATTGTTGTGGGCGGCGGCTACTTCATCATCTTCGCATTTTCAAAGAAGCGGCTTTCCCACCACGGCAGCATCTCCTGGGGTTCGGTCCAGTCAAAGCAGCGGCTCATGACCGAGAGCCTGCGCGGAATCAAAGAGGTGCGACTTGCTGGGACGGAACCGGTGTACGAGGCGCGCCTTCACCAACTTACATTTCGAGGCTTCAGTTCGGATGCCAAGGTGGGGCTGTATAGTGACCTTCCTCGATTCGCGCTTGAGACTATGGCGCTCTGCGCGCTGCTAGCCCTCGGAGTCTTTCTCTTGCTGCGCAATGACAACTGGTCGGCGATCGTTGCGATTCTCAGCGTGTATGCTATGGCCGGATATCGGCTTCTACCAGCGGCTCAAACCGTTTTTCGTTCGGCGGCAACCTTAAGGGCGAATACCGACGTGGTCCGCGAGATTGCTCGCGACGTGAATGCGGGCCGAGAAGTGTTGCGCTTGCCCGCGCCACCGGAGGTCCAGTTCTCACTCAGCGGACCGATCGTGCTCACTGATGTGAGCTTTCGCTATCCGGGCGATGAGCGGAACGTTATCCAATCACTAGACCTACAGATTGAGCGCAATGCGATTACGGCGTTTGTGGGCCGCTCTGGCGCGGGAAAGAGTACACTTGCCGACCTCCTCCTTGGTTTGCTCGCCCCTACGAGTGGAGAAATCACAGTAGGTGGCACTTCGGTCCAGTTGGCCCCTCGGAGTTGGCAGCGATCCGTATCATTAGTTTCGCAGTCTGTTTTCCTTATCGACGACTCCGTCGAAGCAAACATTATCTTTGGGTCATCCAAACCTCTAGACCGTGACCGTTTGGAACGCGCGGCAGCAATGGCGCACGCCATTGAGTTCATTAACGAGCTTCCCGGTGGCTTTGCCTGCCCGATAGGTGAGGCGGGCGGTCGCCTTAGCGGCGGTCAACGGCAGCGAATTGGAATCGCAAGGGCGCTTTACAATGATGCCGCCGTCATCGTGCTTGATGAACCGACCAGCGCGCTTGACTCGTTTGCCGAACGTGAGGTCATGAGCGCCATTGCTTCGCTTCGCGGACACAAGACGATCGTGTTAATCACTCATCGTCTGCAATCGCTGAAGGAGACGGATTGCATCGTTCTCCTAGAGAATGGTGCGCTTGCTGGTGTAGGCACATACGGGGAGATGTCTGCCACATGCGAACCGTTTCGAGTTCTGCTGGAGTCACACTAATGCGCACACGATTCATGACTAAACTGCGCGCCATCGTCCGCAGGGGTGCGCCGAGTCTACGCAATGTCATCTTCTCCTACTTCAACTACTGGCCAGTTCGCCACCTCGGCCAGCATTGGCTCGTAGATACCCCTGTATACTGCATCAGCCTGCGTCGGGCGCCGAGGAGGCGTAGCAATGTTGAACGGCAAGCCAGACTTCTCGGTCTACGAAGGCTTCAGATCGTTGAAGCGGTCGATTCAAAACATCTTGACAAGCAGACGCTGATCTCTGATGGGACTTACGACGAGGATGCATCGAAGCGCTGGCACAGCGAAGGACTTACCATTAACGAGATCGCTTGCAGCCTGTCGCACTTGGAGTGTTACCGACGAATCGTTTCAGCTAACGATCCTTGGGCGCTTGTTATCGAGGACGATGCGCTTTTCCGAGCCAGCAGGCTGCGGTACCTTTCGTTGGAAAACGTGCCGCAGTGGGCAAATATTGTTCTCCTGAACTCGTTCTTGGAAAAAACGCCGCCTTCAGGGTCACTAGGCGGAGCACTGTATAGCGACGAGTCCTATGCGGGCTCCGCCGCAGCCTACCTTCTGACCGCAGGCACGGCGTCGCAGCTACTGAACGCTGGGGCACCTGTTGTTCACGCGGCCGACGGTCTGATCGGACGTGCGCTCGACTGGAAGTCAGCCGAACCCCATTCATTTCGTCAGCGTGGGTGCGAGCTGAAACTTCGTGCCGTGTTGATGTATCCGGAGGGGGTGACCAATGGATCGACTGAGCATTACTACCGCTCTTCGCTCCGTTAGTCAGCCAGGGAACTTCTACACTCCCAAAGCATGATTCCTTCGAACTCAGCTCCGGAAAGGAAGTTGACCACAATGTCACCTGAGTATCAGGTGTCTGCAGTAATTCCGGCATATAACAGTTCCGGAACAATCTGCAGTGCAATCGACTCGGTGCTCGCGCAGACACTTCCATGTCGAGAGGTCGTCGTGGTCGACGACGGCTCCTCAGATGATGTATTGGACTTGGTCGGAAACAGATATCCGAGTATTAGGTTACTGAGTCAGAGAAATCAGGGTGCCGCGGCGGCGCGTAACGCAGGCGTCGAAGCCACGAAAGCTCCTCTGATCGCCTTCCTCGATGCCGATGATGTTTGGCACCCACGAAAGATCGAGCTTCAGGTACAGGCATTAACGAAAAACCCGAACGCGGTCGCGTGTTCAACACGATGGGTCTTCATTTCTGCCGGACAGGAAAGCGTCAACTGGCCGGAATCTCCGGGTGTCGAAATGGAGCTTCATGGCTTGGCCAACGTTTTCTCCAGCCCGTACCTTGGCACCCCCACTGTGATGGTTAGGCGAAGTGTTTTCAGCGCCCTTAACGGCTTCAATAGGAGTCTTGCTACAGCAGAGGATCTGGATCTATGGTTACGACTTGCGGAGCGGGGACCAATCTGCCGGTTGAATGCTGAGCTCACGGGGGTACGGCCATTGGAAACCGGACTCTCGAAACGCGACGAACGTGGGGACCAGCGTAACCTTTCCATCATTGATGCCTTTCTGACCCGCAACCCCGATTTTGCTCGCACACACCGAAGCCTCGTGGGTAGAGTCAAAAGCGACGTGTTCTGTCGGACGGGGTCCGGCTTCTTGACAAAAGGGGACTTCAGTCAAGCGCGGAACCTTCTGTTTTCCGCGGTGCGGGAGCAGACAACCAATACGCGTGCGTGGTACCTGCTGGCCAAGTCGATCGGGCGCACTCTCATGCCGGTCCGTCGTTAAGGCCATCTTCGATCCTGACTTCACGATCGGTTCATTCATGCCTCCAGATCTCATCTCTGCGTCGGTGCCCCCGCGTCAAGCGCGTCTGGGCAAATCATTCAGTAAAGCAATTACAGGTAGCATGTTCTCGCTGAAAGCACGAACACTATGGGCAGCTACGAAAGCGACGCCTCTTTCTTTCAAGCTACTTTGCCTTTACGTCTTGTTCGAATACGTGCGGCCACAGTCGATCTATTCTTTCTTGTCGGGGCCTCCTTGGCCTTTGATTAGCTTAGGAGCGGCGATCGCCGCATTTTTGGCGGAGGGTCGGCGGCCGGGTATTCCGAGGCCAATCGCGCTCGCACTTGTGGCATTTACGGCAGTCATGTTGGCGAGTAGCGTGGCGGGTTATCAACCGTCGGCGTCGGTCAAGGACCTGAAGGTCTACGCTAATTGGCTTATTCTCATCGTGTTGGTGTCGGGACTCGTCGGTACAGAGCGGCGCTGGTTTCTGTTCCTGCTGATGTACTTGGCATTCTGTCTAAAGATGAGCCAGCACGGTTTTTTGGCGTGGGCCTCCCGCGGATTCTCTTTCACAAGCTGGGGCGTGACGGGCGGACCGAATTGGTTCGCAAACTCTGGCGAGTTTGCCTTACAGATGAGCATGTTCGTTCCGGCTGCTACCTACTACATTCTCGCCACCCGTAAGCATCTTTCGAAAACGAAAAGGCTTCTGATCCTCTTTTTGCCAATCAGCGCGGTAGGATCAATCATCGCATCCTCGTCGCGCGGCGGAATGTTAGCGCTAGTCATGGTCGCGTTCATCGCAGCGATCCGAAGCAATTACCGGGTGCGAACAACTCTCGCCTTTGCAGTGGGGGTACCGTTGTTGTGGCTTGTCGTTCCCCCGGAGTTCAAGAAGAGATTCGATACGGCTGGCAGTGATGATACATCAGTCATCCGCCTACGATACTGGACGCGAGGAATGGAGATCGCAGGCAGACATCCGTTGTTAGGCGTCGGCCAAGGTAGCTGGGAGTCCTACTACCGAGACCATTACGTTGTTTCGGGCGACTCCCTTAATCGTTTTGACGGACGCGGCCAAGTGATTGTGCAACCAGCGCACAACTCGTTCGTAGAGGTCGCGGCACAGTTGGGGTACTTGGGGCTTGCGTTGTTTCTCCTGCTGATCGGTTCGTGCTTTTGGGTTAATCTGCAAACCAGGCGCATAGCCATCCGCTTGGGGCAGCGTGGGCGATTCTTGATGCTTTCCAGCCGTGGCCTAGACGACGGGATGATCGCATTCTGTATCGCGGGGTTCTTCATGTCGGTGGCCTACTATCCGTTCGTGTGGATGCAGATTGCGCTCACGGCCGGGCTTCATGGAGCAACACGCGACGCACTGCGCGAACACACGAAGAGCCTACCTTCGCTGGACGTCACGTCTCCAGATAGGACCGCGGCGACATCGAATGTGGGCAGTCGGGCCCAGCGACGCTTTAGGGGGGGGGCTGGTCGGCTCAGCTCAGGCTCGCGAGTGATGCCGAGAACTGTGTGAGCACGTTATGACGCAGCGTATTGCGCTGATGATCGAGAGCGATGGCCCTGGCGGTGCAGAGTCAGTGGTGGTCACTTTGGCACTTCAGTACCGAGCCGCAGGTCACGAGGTGTTCCCAGTTGTGCATGCTGGAGGACCGGGCTGGCTCAGCAGTCGCTTAATGGGGGAAGGGTTTTCGGTCCACCGCCCTGCGCTAAAGCGGCCACTGGATCCGGTGGCGTTGTGGAACCTTTCGCTTTGGATGCACGCCAATGCGATCAGTGCGGTTCACTCCCACGAATTCACGACCAGCGTGTACGGAAGTGCGGGGGCAAGAATACGAGGGACTCGATGCGTTATGACGATGCACGGCGGGAAATCGTATACATTAGCTTTACGACGCCGCATAGCATTGGCTTTCGCAGCGCGTGCCTCACACAGCGTTGTGGGGGTCTCATTGGACACCGCAACCCTGCTTGAAAGGTCGCTTTGGCTCCCGAACGGCCGAGTAAAGGTCGTGCCTAATGGTATACCCGCTCGCTTGGGCGACAGAGCGCGGGGGCGGGCGGCACTTGGCCTGTCATCAGGTGAAAGACTAATCTTGGCGGTAGGCAATCTTTACCCGGTGAAAGGGCATGCCGTTCTTGTTCACGCCGCAGGATTGCTCGAGCAAAGCAGCGATTTGCCGCCATGGCGCATCGCGATCGCCGGTCGTGGGAACCAAGAGCAACCGTTGCGAGAGCTGATCGCCGAGGTGGGAGCGACTGAGCGGGTGTCCCTGCTCGGGCTGCGCGATGACATTCCCGACCTGCTCGCCGCAGCAGACGTTTTCGTTATGCCATCACTTTCTGAAGGCCTGCCAATGGCCATTCTTGAAGCGATGCACGCGAAGGTTCCAGTGGTATGTTCGAGTGTTGGCGGAGTGCCGGAGCTGTTGGAGGACGGCGAACTTGGCCTACTCTTCCAACCTGGGGCCCCTCAAGAGCTTTCGCATGCTTTGCACGATGCGCTACTCAACGAAAAGGCAGGTCACGACCGTGCACTTCGCGCACACCGCCGCGTAGAGGCTCGATACTCCGCCAAAGCCATGGCAGACGCATACTTGTCATTGCTGACGAACGAATGATCGTCGCGATGCTCTCCTAAGGATCACTATGCCTGTTCGCACGCTCGTTCTGATGCATACTGAATCGAACGGTGGATTTGCAATCGCACCGCTTGAGAGCACGTTTCATCGTCTATCCGTCGCATTGGGTGCAGGCGAACCGAACTCCGTACACTTTGCATACCGGAGTGTTGCCAAAGGCTATCCGACCAGCTTGCCTCCAGGCGTACCAGTAATCGGCCTCAGCGAAGCAGGCCGTGATCCGGCGGACACGCTCGTGGAATACGTACGTACGCATAGCATAACGTTCGTACTTGCTTTTGACCTGCAACCGGTCTCGGCCCTTTTTCGCAGGCTCCGTGCAGCTGGAGTGCGATCAATAGTTTCTTATTGGGGAGCAGAGATCTCGTCCGTCCAACCGATTTGGAAGCAGTTGCTGAAGCGCACAGCGCTTGCAGTTTCGCGATCCAAGGTCGACGCTCTCATCTTCGAGTCCGAGGCAATGGCTGATCTCGCCAGGCTCGGGCGAGGTGTACCGAGGCACATGATCGATGTCGTACCACTCGGCATTGATGTCTCGCGCTTCATTCCTGATAAATCCGACTACGTGTACACGAGGCTTCCACTCTCTAGCTCTAGGAAGGTCGTTGTGTATGCAGGACACATGGAGCCTCGCAAAGGAGTACGTTTCCTTATCGAAGCCGCGATCCAATTGCTCGCAGAAGAAAGGCGAACGGATGTCGCGTTCCTACTTTTGGGCAATCGCGCAGGCGAAGAAGCGGACTTTAAGGCAATGTACGAATCCCTCGAAATCAGCGAGCACATCCACTTCGCCGGCTATAGAAATGATCTCAATCAGATCTTCCCCAGTTGTTTCTTGGGAGTAATCCCGTCTAGTGGATGGGATTCTTTTCCCCGCACTGCGTTGGAGTTTGGCGCTTCCGGTCTTCCTTTGATCGTAACCGAACTTGGCGGACTTCCAGAAACGATAGAACGAAACACAACAGGCGTGGTGGTTCCACCGAGTAACTCGCGGGCGATTGCCGACCAAATTCGGCTTTTCTTGGACGACCAACCGCTCGCGCAGCGAATGGGGGATGCTGGCAGGCGTCGTTGCGTAGCGCATTTCTCATCGGAAATCCAGTTCAATCGGTTGCTCGAAATTCTCCAGCGGCGGACCGCGTAGCTTTGTGCGTATTCCAACATACTGCTTGAGTTTAGGGTTCTCGTACCTACCAGTGCGGAACGGGTCTCTTTCTTCCCTTCTGCGATTGGCAGGTCGAGCAGCCTTTCTTTTTTCTCGTTCTGGTACGGCCGGTAGCGGGTCCGTATCCTAAGCAATACGAACCTTTGTCATGCATCCAACGCAGACCGAAAGGCCTGTGCATCCGAGGTCTCGTCAAGAAGTGTGTAAATGCGCGTCAGGCGGCGGCTTTCTGGGTGGGTGACATAGCGGGGATTTCGATGCCATCGGCGTAGCGGACGCCACGATACACATCGCGG